>Ga0228710_1001584_pt1 | contig 34449 bp, 32 predicted proteins | sample MedpolnodulmetaG_FD_177995 | JGI IMG/M metagenome (GOLD analysis project Ga0228710, IMG submission 177995) | Root nodule microbial communities from Medicago polymorpha collected in Santa Monica, California, United States - pink nodules | ecosystem: Host-associated > Plants > Roots > Nodule... | reverse complement strand
TCCAAAGGTAACTTTTATTATTATTGTTATTTTCTTTCAATTAAAAATCCAAACTTTTTAACCTTTGAAACTTTCATCTAATCATTATTAAAATTTAATTGAATTCATAACTCCTTGTCGAAACGATACTCTTTTTACTACTTCGGTAGAACCGTGCACTTGCGGTTTTACTCATCAGTCACCTCCTCAAGAGCATCTCCCGGATCAGACCCCAAATACTGCACCATCATCTCCACTGCATCGTCCCTTGAAATAGTCCCGTGGGTCAGAAGCATGCCATCAATGGGGAGATGCAGCAAACATGACACATCATCAAGTGTCACTGTCATCTCCCCAAACGGAAGGTGGAAGCTCGAAATCCCCTCGTGCCACCTCTCCGCAAATGCAGAAATCAGACCGTGGTCAATCTGGCTGTAGCTGGTATCCTGAAGCCAAGAAAGACCGGTGGCTCCCCGTGCAGACCGTGGTCAATCTTATTCCCGTTGTTCATACATTTTAAATTATTCCGCCACTGCAAAAAATTTAAAACAAAACATTAACATGAGTTTCACAAAGTTAAGGTGAGTTAAACTAGATATCAAATAAAAATTAAAAACTAAACATTAATAATCAAAGATAATGACTTATACAGCATTAACATCAGTTTTACCAAGATTAATATCGATTTCATAAAATATCACATCAATACTTACCACTCCTTCAGACGCCTTTCTGGCCACGTGCACATGGTACCTCGTCAGCTGGGTAAGGCCGTATGGGACACCGGGATAGTCATCAAGAGGATCATGGTCTAGCAACACCACCTTCTTCCCCTTTCTCCACCGCTGCTGTTGTTGGGCATCCTCCTTCACATCCTCCTCCATCGCCTCAGCATCATCCTTCGCATGATACTTCACGTCCATCTCCCCATAATCTAGGCCAGCCTGAGGCTGAGGCTCATCCTTAACAACAGCACGGCGTGGCCTGCTAGCCCTACGCCTGGGAGCCTGAACTACACCCTCTGCCTCTCGAGCCATCCTACGTGCTCGACGAAACTCTTCCCGCTCTCTCCTAACGGATGCGTGACATGTAACATGGCGATCGACATCATCATCCATACCTGTAACATCCATAACATAACAAGACCCAAAATTAGGGCACAACACAACACAAAAAAAGGAAGAAAAAAAACACACGAATTAGTTTGTATTTCATTTTCCGAACTGCAACAATCTAGTCCGGAAAACAAAATCCTGACAACTGCAGTACCCAAGAAACCCCCCCCAAATTAACTTGCATGCATAAGAATTTCAAACTAACCTTCAATTGGATGTTTGATAAATCTTGAAATGCGGCGATTTTGAGCAAGAAAACTTCAATTTTGGACTGAGCCGTACAATTCGGATTTTGGGAGAGAGAGAGAGAGAGAGGTGAAACTGTGAAACTGTAAAAATGGGGGGTGAACTTCCTTTTATACTTTGAATTTGTCCGAATTACGTAATCGAGACATTATTTTGGTTTATTCCGGATTACGTAATCTGGAGGGCATGTTTGTCATTTTTGCTGGACGCGTGAGTATGACATAGGGTGGAAAAAGTAATTGTCAACAAATAAATTCCTAAAATTCAAAATAGACATGGATTAGATGATTTAAACCATACAATCACTCAACACATCATTAGATTTAGAGGATAATTCAAAGGTGATAACCAACATTTTTTAGGTTGTTGTTGGATAAGTTGCTTAATTTTGTGGTGGAACTCAAGTGGATTAAGAAAGGACAAAGTGAAAGAGAGAGACGAGATTAAGGAGAAAAGAGATTATGGAAATTTTATTCAACTGATACTTGATTATTGTCTTGTATATATATATATTCTCAATGCAATACATCACTTATATACGCAAATCAAAATTTCTAACTAACTATGGTTACTTAACCACCATGTAAACCTTGTGGTGAGTTAGGGTTTGTTAGGTAAGACCAAAAAACAAGCTTATAGCTTATAGTGAATAGCTTATAAACTTGTTTGACCAAAAAAGCTTTGTTTAGTACACCACGAGCTTATAGCTTATTTCATGAGCTTATAAGCTATTTTTCAAACTCTATTCCAAATAGCGTTTGAGCTTATAGCTTATAGCTTATCATTTTTTCTTCAAATTTTACCCTTATTATTTATTCTAAAATTCAGTTTTACCCTTTATAATTTCAAATAAAATATCTATGTTTTAAATGCTCACAAATGAAAGATCTACTTTTTTTTAATAAAATTTCGTTCTTACTGTTACATTTCATTTTACATTTTCCTAAGGATAATTTAATTGTATATGGTTACGTTAAATTTTTTTTCCGAAGGACGTTATTTTTATTTTGTTCGGTTAAATTCTTTGCCCATTATAACTTGTCTTGCATCAAGTTTTATTTTTTAGAAAGATTCACGTCTAGTTTATATTTTTTTTTTCAAATAGTTTTATTGTTATTTGTTACGTCTATATATTTTACTTTTTTATATTTTATCATTATATTTATTTATTTTTATAAAGTATACTGAAATGAAAATAAATACTAAAATATAAAATAAAGAGTCGATATCTATTATATAAAGATATATAAATTAATAATTTAAATTAGTAAATTTCAAATATTTTGGTTGTTAATTTTATTATAAATTAAGAATGTCTTTTTTATGTCATTTTACACTTAAGAGCTAATTGAACCACTAATTTTACCAAACACTTCAACTAACTTATCAGCTATAAGTCATCAGTCATCAGCAGCTAACAACTATAAGCTATCAGCTATTAGTCATCAGCTATCAGCTATAAGCTATCAGTTAGCTTATAAGCTATCCGCTATTTTTACCAAACATAACCTTAATCTCTAATCAAATAACTATTCCTTATCTAACTAACTTGTAATCAAGTAAACCTTGTGGTGAGTTAATCTCTAATCAAGTTACTCTTCTTTATCTAATCTAAAGTATATAAACACAACTTGGATCAAAGGAGTAACTTCTAGAGTAGAGATTTTTCATAAAAGGCCTTCCAACCCAATCGATGGTAACTCAAAGAGGTGTAATTAACCCCATACATGGCTCTTCTTCTGTATTCTTTTTACGTGTTGAAGAAGAAGCAAAGAATAAAACTTAACATGCTAAAAATATAAATTTTAAATTTACTTTCATCTAAATTTATTGATCGGCAATTTACAAAGATAAACCAATGGGTTCATCAATCATCTAAGTTTTAAATATATATGTCAAGACGAAGAGACTAATGAAAAAAAAAACTCAGCATCATGCATCACTCAACATCTCTTTCACAACTTTGAAGCATCTCAACAACTTGACTCATAGTAGGCCTAATATCCCTATCTTCCTCCACACAGTCCAAAGCAACTCTAACCAAAATTTCCATCTTACTTAAATCATAATTATTCCCTATTGCAGGATCCAAAATTTCTTCAACCCAACTTGTACTTCTCTTTTTCTCTCTTACCCAAGTTATCAACCTTCCATTATACGTCCCTTCTCCGTCAACTCCTTCTATATTCATCATTGTTGGACTCTTTCCGGTTATCATCTCCAACACAACAACCCCGTAACTATAAACATCCACTTTCGATGTTATAGGTAAATTGAAAATCCATTCAGGTGCCATATATCCTCTTGTTCCTCTAATCATCGAGAATCCTGAACTATTGTCGAGATTGTTTCTGTTTTGTAGCTTAGACAATCCAAAATCTGCTAACTTTGGCTGGAAGTTAGAATCAAGAAGTATGTTTTGTGGCTTTATATCACAATGCAAAATCCACTCCAAACATTCTTCATGTAGATAAGCTAGAACTCTCGCTGTTCCTAAAGCAATATCATACCTTTTAGTCCAATCAAGTGTGTTGGTTTTGGATGAAAGATTTTCAGCTAAAGAACCATTTTCCATGTACTCATATACCAAAATTCTATGCTTACCTTCAACACAATATCCCCACATTTCAATCAAATTCATGTGGTTAAGCTTTTCAATGATGCTTACTTCAGCAAGAAACTCTCCTTCTCCTTGTTTAGCTTCATTCAATCTCTTTATTGCCGCGTCTCTTTGATCTGGCAATGTACCTCTATATACAACTCCTCCTCCACCTCTTCCAATCTCATTACTGAAATTTTTTGTCGCTACCTTCAACTCGGAGTAAGTGTATCTTCTGAATCCCAATAATGTAAGATGATAGCTATGTTGGTTTGCACTAGAATTTTTCCTGGTCTTAATTAAAAATCCACAAACCATAAAGAAACAAACTGATTCTAAACCACCAACTACAATTGTAAGCCACAAGAACAATCTGAACAAATGACTTGTTAGTTTTCTAGCATAGTCTCTGTGAAGATGGACCAAAGAAACATGATCTTTTACACTAATAGATTCTTGTTTATAGAAGTTATTACCTTTTGGAAGTCTCAAGTAAGTTGTTCCTTGAAACCTTGGTGAATACCTCCCATTGAGCAATTGTATCTTTGTAAAGCATTGGAAGATGCCTTTGTCCTCTGCATATGTGTATTGGAATCCCTTACAGTTACAATCTTGTAAACATGAAGTCTCACAAATTTTGTAGGTACTGTTTTGAACAAAATTATTGTCATAACCATAGAGCTCAAAACCTTGTAATTTTAAAAAAGTAGATTTACTTCTATTGCAAGTAAAATCAAACACAGGTTCACAACCATAAGACCAATCACTATGGTTCTTCACTTTATACCCCGGCAAACAAGAGCATTTCTTACCCATATTAGGATCATAGATGCAAGAGCTGTTTGCACCACAAATTCCATGTATGGTGCAAGGGTCAGGTACGACTTGCCATGAAACATACCAATTTTTTGACAAGTTTTTTTGACTGTAAACACGAATATTACCGTCAGAATCCATGCTCAGCCTTCTTTGCATAACCATACCATAATCATATGTGGAAAAAGAGTAATTATCAGATGAAATGAACTTTCCAAGAGAATCTAAGAAAGCAATTCTACTACTATTGTAATTGAACCTTCCAGCTTCCCAACTTAACAACCAAGGTGGAGGCCAATATGTGCTTGACACATCAGGACCATCATAATCGAGACGAATGATATTGTTATCATCAAAGAACAACTTATAGAAGCCAGACGAATGATTACTCTGGCTTCTTGACGAAACAAGTTTTGTGTGTCTAGTGAGAGGTTGATTAGGAAGGAGAGTATTTGTTGGGAAGTCATAGCTCTGCCACAAGATGGTAGTTCCATGAAGCTCACGTAACACAAGATTACCATCTTCTTTGAGATACAACTCTAACGGAGCATCTGATGCTGTGTTTGAAGACCAAATGTAGTGTTGACCCGCATCAAGCAAGAGGATGTTACCAGTGTTTAAGAGGAAAAGCTTTGAGAGCTTACCTATTAGAATTTATAACGAGACGAAGAAATTAGAGGAGATAAAATTAGATAGCTAGAATGATAGTATATTTATTATTGATAGACACAATGTCAAGATTAGAGTATAATCATGAGTCGGATTTTGCTTCATTTATGAAAGATTTATATAAGTGGAAGATTAGTGGAACTCATTAGTTTGATCCACTTATAATCCGTCAATAGAAACGAAAAAAAAGGTTAGATTTAATATTGCCGTCCTTTGAATTATGTTCTCGTAAACAATCTCACTCTCTTTTGTGATACTTTTAGCCCCGAGAAAACTCGTGTCTTCAATTTAACGAACTATCTACATAATTGAGACGAATCAATTCGCAAAAGTACCACAAACTAGTATGCAATTAAGGCACCAACTTGCAGCTGACAAGTGGACAAAGATTATGTGTCTATGGACCATACACTAATTAGTGGTGGAATTATAGAGTGAACACTACCTTATCCACCATGTCAAAACTTATATGGTCTATCAATAGGTACTGAAGATTTCTACTCCAAAGATTCTAAAATAATCTATAATACTCTAAAATTTGCATCAATTTTCATTTCTCTAAGAAACATATTTTAGACGGCATGAATATTGTATAATTTGCATGAATTTTAACATAATTACCATTCACAGGTTGTTCACGGTTTGCCATCCAAACAATATTGGCTGGGTTGGGACTTTGATTCTGCATCTCTGTGAACCATATGGCGAATGAAAAGCTGTTATTGCCAACCTGATAGAATCCAGCAGAGAAAATGCCATTTGAAGAAACAATTACATCTTCTGTATGTTTCTCTACTGAGAGAGAAGAGCCCTTTTTCAAAGATGATAGATAAGATGAACATTGTTGGAAGGGAAATAGAAAGAAGATTAGGAAAATATGTGAAATTTTGAAAACCATGTTATTAGCTAATTATTGTTCTTGCAATTGTAGTGTACATAAACGGTGCAATTATAACAGATGATTTACTAGTGGTGCTTGTAGTTGATGTGATGTGTGTATTTATGACAAACATATATAAAATGTTTCTAGTAGGACCACAAGATGCTTCGTGGAAAATAGTATGATATTTAGATTTTTACATATGAAATTATTTTTGTTAAATTGAAGATATCGTCCGCGTAACTATAAAGATTAATCTAATATAATTAAAATTTTGATCTTTTTAACTTTTTTTTTCCTTCATACACATCAATTTGAGTTCGAACCCTAAACCAAAAATTTAAGACTTTGTATCTACACTTACGTCACGCTACACTTATATCATACTATGTTAGTTGATCCATGCCTAAATTTAGGTAGACTTTAATACTAAGGCGGCTCTCCATTCTTAGAGGTGGGGTCTTGGGAACCTTCAACAAAGGGTAAATGACATGACATGTTATCTTCCATAGTCCATACTAGTATAACACTACGTGTGGTCCTCAAAGTAATGACTTATGAATATGATGATGTTGAAGTAGGGTCAACAATAGGATTCTTGAGTATGAAATTAACCATGATTCAATTATTTAATGACATCTTATACTTTTGTATTAATTTATTTCAAAATCAAATCAAATTTGTTCCTAAAAAAAATAATTTAAATGACTTTTGCTTATGAGATATCGGTAGCCAACCTAATATCAAGGTAAATATTATGTTAAAAAAAACAAAATTAACTCTCCTAAAATAAACTTAAAAATAAAATGAATATAGAGGTATCTTTGAAGTTTGAATGAGTATGAAACCATGATCCAATTATTTAATAACATGTTATATTTTTGTATTAATTTATTTAAAAATAAAGTCAAAATTGTTCCTCACAAAAAAAAAATTGGATGACTTTTACTTACGGGATATCAATACCCAACTCAACTTTAAGATACCTAAGAGTGTACCAAATTTACCGATTTAGCCTAGAAGAGGGAGTTGATATACTTAGACATAGATATAGTGTTATAAAAAAAATGTAGATAGATGAAATGACAATAATCATTGAAACAACCATACCATTGTCATATCTTTTCCTACAATCAGCGATAAATAATGTTTTTTTAAAAATAAACAATAAACAATATGTTAAAAATATAAATCAACTCTCTCTGTTAGAATAAACTTGTAAAAGAAAATAAAGTGAACATAGAGGTATCTTTTGATTGAGTATGAAACCATGGTCCAATTATTTAATGACCTGTCATATTTTAGTATCAATTTATTCAAAAATCAAATCAAATTTGTTGCTCACAAAAAAAATAAAGTTTTGAATCAAATTAAGCTATTTAGCCAAGAGGGTCATGTGATATACTTAGGGATAAAAAGAGAGATAAATGAAATGACAAAAAGAGAGAGGTAGATAGATGAAATGATAAAAATCATAGGAACTAATGCACATAAAGAGATGAGTCCGGGTTCGAACTCCGATCACAATGTCTGACCTATGTTAAAATTTTTACTTATGTTAGAAGGAATAAATATGTTATTTACATTTAATTCTTAAAGGAAAAAAGTGTAACTCAAACGTTTATTAGAAGAGGTGATTGTAATTTACTCTAAAAATATTTCTCAATAGAGAAAAGTGTATATTTTAACACAAAAAGAAAGAAATATAAGTGTAGAATTTACTCTATTTTTAACATGTGATTTTGATATATTTACCAATTGAGCTATGATTTGTCAACCCTTTTTTGTTAATGGTTGCTATTACTAAATAAATCCAATTGTTTCTTTTTGTTAACCATATTAATGGAAGCTTCCCTTCGATCCGATTTATTCTATCCACAAAATTCTTGAACTCATAATAGTACCAAAGATATCCAAGTCAAATTCTACTCAAACCAAAGTAATGTTGGTGTTGTCTCTTTAAAGACATAAAATTCTGCAAAAGCAATTACTGTGCTTTGATTTTCAGTTCAACAATGTTGAAAGAAGGGAAATGTTTCTCAAGAGTGATATCAAAATTTTCTTCGATAAATTCTTGGGTTTGCAGTTGGCACTATTCAACATGGATTATACCACGTCCCCTGCTTTCTAGCATAACTATATATATTTCTTTTTGAAGAAGTCTAGCATAACTATATTGATTGGTGGTTCCAAAGACAATTCAGATTTTTTCTTTTTGTGAAAAAACTAATGACCATTCATTTAATCATATGTACTTGTGATAGGTTGAAATTTATATACCTTCATCCATTTAGAGTAAATTTACTTCAACAAGGGAGAGGAGAGAGATTTTATTGGAGGTAAAGAGAGGGGAATAAAGTTTAATTATCTATATATTTGGTTTAAAAGAGATGAGCAGATGAGAGGGGAGGGGAGGATTTTAAAACTAATTTACTATTTTATGCTTTTAATCAAAACGGAGATTGTACCGATGTGATCTTTCGGGTCATAGATTTATTGATTCAATTCAACCAAGTAATTAATATATAAATAAATACAGTTCTAATTTATGTAAATCATAATATATATTATAATCCATAATAATAAATAAATAAAAAGTCATAACAAATATTGTAAATATAAATTTGTGATGGGGCAGCTTGGTGGCAGATGGCTGTGAGATGTTTACAGATTCACTGTAAATACTTTTCGCTGAGGAAAATTTGTGATGGGGCAGCTTGGTGGCAGATGTTTAGGAAAATTATCCTAGTTAATCAGAGGAGTGAGCTACCCGGAGGAGTAATTGACTTATAGACAAATTAATTTTTCATATATGAAAAGTGTAGATTAAGCTACCCAAGATAGGTTATTTGTGATAATTTTTTTCTTTCATAATTCTAATAATAATTTTAACAAATAAACTTCTTTGGTAGCTTAATCTACGGTCTACACTATAGTACCTAAACAATAATCGCATTAACTTTTTTTTTGAGCAAACTGACACCAACTTATCAAAAAATTATATAATAGATTAAAAAAATGGTAGCCAAGGCCACCACAAAGCAATACAACCTTGACTAAAAACGAAATAGAAGAACATGCGAACAAACTCGTATCATTCTCATGTCTGAAAATAATCATGTTTTTTTTAAGGAATAATCATGTCTTTCTCTCTACAACATTGAAAACCTGACCATTTGATTAAATATGTAATTAATTGAAGTTGATTTGTCAATCCAAATCAAACGAACACAAAATCAAAATGGAAAATCAACTAACGCCGCACCATGACGTTAAAACTTTGTCTTAGTGTACCTTTCGGATTTACACGTCTTATTACAACTTTGTTTGGGGTATGGCTTTGGAAATTCCTCCATCGCTCGAGTAATTCTCTATTGCATAGTGAAGAGATTAGTGAATCATAGAGATAACTTGCTATGCAATTTAACAGTTAGTTACACCTTGGATAACTGTATTAGGGTTAATGTTAGAATACATGAGTTAGTATAGGTTAGTTAGTATAGTATTTCAGCTCTCCTATATAAGTTGTAACAACACTTCATTCACACTTAATGAGAATCATTTCATTCATTTTATTCCTTCATAATATGGTATCGGTGACTCTCTCTCCTTGGGAGTTTGTTACGATCCAGTTCTAACCGTTTTTTGCCATTGCTGTTTCTTCTTCAAGCTTCACATTGAAGCTTTATCTTCTTCCTTTCTCGTTGAAGATTCATCATCTTCACTTTCTTTGCTTGTTTAGCTTCGAATTGTGCATCTTCCTTACTCAATTCGTTCATTTTTTCTTCAATTTCTCTCTTCTACTCTGTTTTCATGGATCGTCGTAACCCTACTCCTCCTTCAAACTCTAATTTGGATTCCCTTACTATGTGCATCTGAGTGATGGCCCAAGTTCCTTGATTATCACTCCTAAGCTCAATGGCTCGAATTATCTTGCTTGGCACCGTTCCATGCAACGTGCTTTGGGCGCGAAGAACAAACTTGTTTTCATTGATGGATCTATTCCCATCCTTGACATTGAAGATCTTAACTATCAAGCTTGGGAACGATGTAACCACCTTCTTCATTCTTGGATTCTCAATTTAGTTTCTGAATCCATAGCTCAAACCATTGTTTTCCATGACACTGCTTTGTCTGCATGGGAAGTTTTGACAAAGCGTTTTTCTAAGGTTGATCGTGTTCGTAAATTATCTCCGAGATCCACCATCAACAATCTCAAGCAAGGTACCAAAACTGTGTTAGATTACTTAATTGAGCTTCATACTCTATGGGATGAATTGAATTCACATAGACCTCTTTTCAATTGTACTTGTGTGCACCCTTGTAGATGTGAATCTATACGTCTTGCTAAGTATTATAGAACTGGAGATCAAATTCTTCAGTTTCTTACTAGTTTGAATGACTCTTTTTCTGTGGTGAAGGCTTAGATTCTTCTTATGGACCCTTTACCACCCATCAATAAAGTTTACTCCTTAGTGGTTCAGGAGGAAAGCCAAAATGTTGTGTTTTTTGCTCCTTCCTCTATTGATGAATCTAGCATCTCTGTTAATGCTTCTGATGCAAGGAAATTTCATGCTCGTGGTAAAGGCGTTGCTGGTAATACTAATGGCAAGAACAATTCAAGATTCTGTACTTTTTGTAACCGGTACAATCACACTATTGAGTTTTTTTATCAGAAGCATGGCCACCCCAATTTCAACAAGGCCAGTTCCTCAGTTCATAATGCAAATTCTGAAGTTTCTGATACAAGTAATTCCATTGGTTCATCTGATGTGGTAGCAGCATGTTCGAGTTTCAACTTGACTTAAGAGAAATATGATCATCTTATGTCTTTACTCCAACAAGCTAACTTGTTATCTTCAACATGTCCCCTAACTGGTCCTGTTTCCAACGACATTAACACTTCCATTTCTCCTGCTACTGATTCTCATCAGACATGTATTTTTAGTGTTGTTTCTTGTGCTATTGACTCTGCACCGAATCATTGGATTTTAGACTCAGGTGATAATGGCCATATTTGCTCTTCTGTGTCTACTTTTACATCATTTTATAAGATTAAACCTATTAATGTTACTCTTGCAAATGGTTCATCTATTTTAGTGCATCATGCTGGCAATGTTTCTTTTTCACCAAGTTCATATCTCACCAATGTTTTATATTCTCCTACTTTCATTCTTAATCTCATTTCTATTTCCAAAATGTGCTCTTCTCTTTCTTGTTTTGTGCAATTTTCAACTGATAGTTGCATTATCCAATATTTGAGTACCAAGAAGAAGATTGGTTTGGGTGAGAACCTAAATGGCTTATACAGATTGGTGGTGCATGTTGATTCTTTCAAGTCTCCTTCATTTACTAGTTTCAATAAAAAGGTTTATGTTTCTTGTAATAACATTTCTAAGTCAGATTCAATTGTAATTCCTAGTTCAGCCTTATGGCATTTTAGGTGGGACATCTTTCTCACCAAAGATTTTCCCATATACAATTCTCGTATACCTCTATTTCATGCAATAAAAAGATGTTTGTGACATTTGTCACTTAGCTAACCAAAAGAAATTACCTTTTTCATCCAGTCTTTCTATTGCTTCTACTAAATTAGAACTTCTACACTTTGACATTTGGGGTCCTTTAGCTTTTCCTTCTGTTCACAATCATAAATATTTCCTCACCATCGTGGATGATTTTAGTAGATTTGTTTGGATTATATTGCTTAAAGCTAAGTCTGAAGTTTTCACACATGTTAAAATCTTCATTCACATAATTCAAACTCAGTATCATATCACACCTAAGACTGTCAGGTCAGATAATGGTCATGAGTTCCTTCTCACTGAATTTTATGCTTCCAAAGGCATCATTCACCGTAGATCTTGTGTTGAAACACCCTAGAAAAATGCTAGAGTTGAAAAAAAACACCAACATATCCTTAATGCAGCCAGACCCCCCTTTTTCAATCCAAACTTCCTAAACAATTTTGGTGGTATGTTGTCAGTCATGCAGTTTTTTTTAATAAATAGAGTTTCTAATCCTTTACTTGATCACAAAACACCTTATCAACTCTTATATGACAATTTACCTGATATCAAACTTTTAAAGTGTTGAAAAGGATGAGTAGTGGCAAGACAGTTGGGCCAGACAACATACCTATCGAAGTGTGGAAGAGTCTTGGCGATAGAGGAATTGTGTGGCTCACAAAACTTTTTAACGAGATTATGAGAACGAAGAAAATGTCGGACGAGTGGAGAAGACTTTATAAGAACAAGGGGGATATACAAAATTGGACGAATTATAGGGGAATTAAGCTAATTAGTCATACCATGAAGTTATGGGAAAAGGTGATTGAACGAAGACTAAGAAAAGAGACTCGAGTTACGGATAACCAATTTGGTTTTATGCCTGGGAGGTCGACTATGGAAGCAATCTACTTACTTCGATGCCAGATAGAGCGATATCGGACGGATAAAAAAAACTTACACTTAGTTTTCATTGATTTGGAAAAGGCGTATGATAGAGTTCCCAGAGAGATTTTGTGGAAAGCTTTGGAGAAGAAAAGGTTTAGGATTTCCTATATTATGGCTATCAAGGATATGTATGAGGGAGCTTCGACTAGTGTGAGGAACACAGGATGGGGCTACCGAGGATTTTCCCATAACAATAGGATTGCACCAAGGGTCAACCCTAAGTCTTTATCTTTTTACTTTAGTTTTGGATGTACCGACGGAACACATCCAAGAGTTAGCATCGAGATGTATGCCTTTTGCAGATGATGTAGTCTTGCTTGGTGAGTCGAGGGAGGAACTGAACGGGAGGCTAGAGACCTGGAGGCAAGCCTTAGAAGCGTATGGTTCCGCTTGAGTAGAAGCAATACGGAGTATATGGAATGTAACTTCAGCGAAAGGAGAAGTAAATCAACCTTGGAGGTGAAAGTTGAAGATCATATCATACCCGAAGTTACACATTTTAAATATCTTGGGTCCATCGTACAAAATGACGCACAAATAGAAGCAAATGTAAGGCATCGTATTCAATCTAGGTGGTTGAAATGGAGAAGAGCCTCATGTGTTTTGTGCGATAAGAAAGTACCACTTAAGTTGAAAGGAAACTTCTATCGGACAGCTGTCAGACCGGCGATGTTGTATGGTACAGAGTGTTGGGCGGTTAAGAGTTAACACGAGAATCAAGTAAGTGTGGCAGAGATGATGATGTTGCGCTGGATGAGTGGTAAGACTAGACATGATAGGATTAGGAATGACACCATTAGAGAGAGAGTGGGGGTAGCACCTATAGTAGAAAAGTTGGTAGAAAATAGGCTTAGATGGTTTGGGCATGTAGAGAGAAGACCGTAGATGCCGTGGTAAGAAGAGTATATCAAATGGAAGAGAGTCAAGTTAAAAGAGGTAGAGGAAGACCTAGGAAAACTATTAGAGAAACCATTATAAAGGATTTAGAGGTCAATGAGTTGGATCCAAATTTGGTTTATGATAGAACACTATGGCGTCATTTGATCCATGTAGCCGATCCCACTTAGTGGGATGAGGCTTGGTTGTTGTTGTTGTTGGATCTCTATGTTATTCTTCCACCATCCTATCTCAAAGATCTAAACTTGACCCTAGAGCTAGAAAATGTTATTTCTTTGGGTACAAGTCAAGTTTTAAGGGTTTTGTGCTTTTTGATTTACACTCTAAAGAGATATTTATCTCTAGAAATGTCATATTTCATGATCATATACTTCCTTATCCCTCTTCTTCTGTGAATAATTTCCATTTTCTTCATCTCAGCCTTCTAATTCATCTGTTTCACTTGAACCTTCTCCTATTTCCTCATCTCCCCTGCTTCCTTCTTTCATTGATACTCCTTTTAAGTCTTCCACCAAAAAATCTTAAAAATTATGTTTGCCATCCTTTATCTTCTAATACTGTAAATACTGCTACTTATCATATTTCTCATTTCCTGTCATATAATAAATTTTCTAATGCTCATCTTCATTTTACACCGTCTCTCACTACCCACATTGTGCCTAAATCATATGTTGAAGCTAGCAAGTTTTATTGTTGGAATAAAGCCATGGAGACTGAACTGAAAGCTCTTGAACAAGCTAGAACTTGGAAACATTTGATCCATCCATTAAACTGCATAGTGATTCCAGTTTACCTTATGAAGATGTTTCTTCTTATAAAAGGTTGATTGACAGGTTACTTTATCTTATTACAAGAAGACCTGATATTACTTTTGTTACTCAGCAATTGAGTCAATTTTTCACTAAACCTACACATTTCCACTATAATGCTGCTATGAGAATATTAAGATATCTTAAGAATTTTCTAGGCAAAGGTTTGTTCTTCCCTAGAGATTCCACACTCCAGATTCTAGGTTTTTCAGATGCAGACTAGGCAGGGTGTTTGGATTCCAGAAGATCTATTTCAGGTCAGTTCTTCTTCTTAGGAAAATTCCTTATCTCTTGGCGCACAAAGAAGCAGCTGACTGTGTCTAGATCCTCATCTGAAGCTGAGTATAGAGCACTTTGCAACAACTACTTGTGAATTGCAGTGGCTTCTATATCTCATTCAGTATTTACAGTTAACTTGCATCAAGCCACCAATCATCTACTGTGACAACCAGAGTTCCCTCCACAAAAGCATTGCTACCTCAACCTTTTCATACACTATTATCCAAGTTGGGATTGGTGGATATTTACCAACCTCCAACTTGTGGTAGGCTATTGCATAGTGAAGAGACTAGTGAATCATAGAGATAAGTTGCTATGCAAGTTATCAATTAGTTACAGCTTGGATAACTATATCAGGGTTATTTTTAGAATATAGTTAGTTAATATAGTATTTAAGCTCTCCTATATAAGTTGTAACAACACTTCATTCACACTTAATAAGAATCATTTCATTCATTTTGTTCATTCATAATATTCTCCTCAATTTTGTCTCACTTTCAGTATGAGAATAAGGGTCGATGGCTCAATAATCCATTCGAAATTCTCAACTAATCGAGTTATAACTTTCAATGGACATTTTTTGTGAATAAAATCTGATCAGGTCGTAATCCCATGATTATATTTTTTGAAATTGTGAATAATTGGAGGAGTCTATTGAGCGATTATCGATAAGAAGATGTAGGCCTAAAGTGTTTGGCCAGAGCCCAACTGTCCTCACAAAGAGAACCCTTATGGCCCATAGCAAGCTTGTTCTTACTTATTGACAAACTTCCATTTAATGCACTTGGATAATATATATGGCTATGATTTTGTGTAATTAATTTTTATTGCTATTTTGGATTGAAAATTAACCATTTCCTTTAATTTATGTAGATGGGTGAAAAAGAAAATTTCCATCAACTTTTTTTACGAAGACTTCATGTAACTAAGTATTTACGAGTATCCGTTTGAGACATTTTTCGTGGTATTTCAAAGCCTAGAAAATGATATACAAAATATGCAAATTAAATATGGAACTCAATAAATATTTTCAGCTCTTTTTTTCTTCTAATTTTTTTTTGCTGATTGAACGTTTTCTAATAGATAGAACGAATCGATGATTGCCTTGGTTATAGAGAAAGCCTCAAATGTATTGGTACATTGTTAGAAAAAGAATTGATGTATATCATCATGTATATATATCATTGATGCAATGAATTTTTTACAAAGATGAAGGTTTATTTCTAGTATTTGAACCCCATTCCATGGCTTCATCAACGGCTTTTTGGCGTTCAAAGGCACTATCATCGTCGAGAAGACTCAAGGTTGCACTACTTTCTTCATTCTTTTGTGTTGGTGATGGCATGTCAATTGGTGACAAAACTTGTGGATCTTGATTCATTGGATCTATTCCAAGGAAACTAAGTGCTGTTACTACATCACTTATCAATGGTCTCACTGATGGTTCTTCATTTAGACACATAGCTGCTACTGCCACTGCTTGATGTAATGATCTCATTGGAAAGTTTCCTTCAAGTTTTGGATCTGCTAATTCTGGATATCTTTGTGGGTCCTTGAATACTGGATATGACTGTTTTGTTTTCAAGAATATATTTGAGTAAATGTCAGTTTCATAGTTTAATAAGATAAAAGTAAAATGCATAGATTATCTACGTTCATATGTTTCTAGTGTGAGTGCCGTGGTTCTAAATTGTGGTCGTAATGGTAGTCGCAGCAACGCTGTGAATGTACATATTGCGAAAAATGTGGCCGCAATTGCAGTTGTGATCTGTGAAGCAAGGACACTCCCTTGATTAGGAGTGTCTCAGTGTCGGATACATATCATGTCCGACAGGACACCAATACATTACACTGAATTATGTGATTTTTTCAAATTATTAACGGTGTTTGCGTGTCAGTGTCTGTGTCGTGTCAAGTGTATGTATCCGTATCCGTGCTTTATACGTTGTGATATTGTTGCTGAGACCGCTAAAATATTTATATTGCGGTCCATGATCGTGGAATGCCATTTAAGTAGAACTAGGGTTTAAGATCAAATGGACTAAACTTCAGCAAATGTATAGAGAAAGTAAATAAGAGTAGGGAAACTCACCCAAGAAACAAGATTTTGCTCCCTTGATGGTCTTGTGTTATCAATGGTTCTCCTTCCAGTGATCAATTCAAGTAAAACAACACCATAACTGTATATATCTGATTTCACAGTGAGTTGACCTGTTCTTTGATACTCAGGTGCACAATATCCATAAGTCCCCATTACTCTTGAAGAAACATGAGACATATCCCCTGTAGGTCCCAGCTTTGCTAGTCCAAAATCAGAGAGTTTTGCATTGAAATCTTTGTCCAATAAGATGTTGGAAGATTTTAAGTCACGGTATATGACAGGTGGATTGGCCTTGTCATGTAAATATTCTAGTCCTTTTGCAGCATCCAATGCTATTTTCATTCTTGTGAACCAATCTAATGGCTTTTGTTGTGGTTCAAGATCTGCATTACATTTCAATAAGATGTTGTTGATCATTAATAAATGTTATGATTTTCTTGTCATTTGATTCATCAAACATGTCAATGTTACATGCATATCAAAATCTATGAAGCACGGATACGGACATCGGACATGACACTGACACGCCGACACCACTAATAATATGAGAAAATCATATAATTCAATAATTATATGTGTCGGTGTCGTGTCGCGTGTCCGAAACCGATACACGCCTAATCCGAGGAGTCTCCATGCTTCACGAATCAAAATTAATACTACTGTCATAGGAGAAAATTACAACACAAGTGAGATAGGGAAGGAGAAAATTACCAAGTAGATGATCCTCAAGAGATCCTAATGACATGAACTCATATACCAATAGTCTTTGATCTCCATCAGCACAATATCCAATTAGATTAACTAGATTTTTATGATGTAAAAGGCTCAACATCAACACTTCAACAAGAAACTCTCGGTTTCCTTGCAATCCATTCCTGTCAAGTTGCTTCACAGCTACTTCCTACATAGTTAAATCACCAAAGTATTAGTGCCAAGACTATCAAAACACTAACAACATCATTGCTTGACTCAGACAGACACGAACACCATATACAACACTGACACTAAATACCAATAATAATTATGAAAATAAAATTAATTGAATATAACAACACGTGTTGGTCTCCGGTACTGACATGTGTCGGAGATCGAACACATTAGTACAAAGGGTTGGTTCTACTTATAAAAAAGAACATAATAATGAATGAAAAAGTGTTATATTATTACCTGGTTGGTTTTTTCAAGTCTTCCTTTATAAACTCTTCCAAATCCACCTTCACCTATTAAATTTTCCTGCCTAAAATTTCTTGTGATTGCAGCCAATTCCCTGAAGGTGAACGTTTGTGCACCAATGTTGTGACCATTATCTTTGTTGGTCTCTTTATTTATTTTAGGTTCTGTTGGTGGGTTTGCCCTTGCCTTTTGATAATGATTCTCTGCACAAAACAAAATCATACATCAAGTATTCCCTCTAGATAGAATTTTCCATCACATAACTCTAACAAAATAAATATCATAACATCTTTAATGGCCAAAAGAAAAGATAAACAAATAAATTTAAAATTCAAAATTATAAAATATGATGTATATAATGCAAACATAGTGAGAGGGAAGTAATAGCGAATTAAAATCTTCTAGACAAAAACATCATCATGATTTGTTATAGAATTTACCCTATAGAACTGAATTTCATTTTAAATCAACATTAATAGTTATTATATATATAGAAAATATATTGTAAAAGAAAATGTATAATATAAAAAAGTTATAAAGTTTTTACAAATGAAACCTATATATTATTTATGTATATGTATATGTATAAATGATTTTACCTGGCTGAGGTTGAGATGCTTTCTGAGGAGTTATTTGAGTAGGATGATGTTGTATCCTCTTTCCATTGTTATTGTTATTGTTATTGTTAGGCCTCTTTGATACTTTCTTTTCTTGGGACGAGAAACATGAAAAGCAACTCATTTCTCAACCCCGATTGGATATATATTTGAATAAAATCCTAGACACCAATTTTTAACCTATCAAAATCTTGTTTTTTTTAGAGGAATCTATCTAAATCTTCCTCACCAAAAAAAATTGTTACAAATTCAGAATGTGTTAGAATTTTGATAGGAATTAAGATATGGAGCTTAATTCCCCTTGCCAATAGACCAGTGAAAAGAAAAGAAAGAGAGCTCTAATACATAGAGAGGTTTAATTAAGAAATTCTTAGAAAAACTATAGGGTTCCAAAACTAGAGAAAATTTGGAACAATGTTTCAATGACAAACCATGATGATTTTAAGATGAAATTAAACCCACAAAAACCTAACTGACATTCAACCAACAGGGCCTAACAAACTAAGGAACAGCATGGATTTGAGATCAAGTGTTTGTTAGGTCAGGTCAGTATGGGAACAAACATTCAAGATGTTGACGACATTTTTTGGTGTTCCCGCAAACAACTGCTACCAAAAAGGAGACCTGTTTGAAATATGCTAAGAGAGAGAAAGAGAAAATTGACAACCTATGACCAATTTCATTGTGGGGAGTAGAGTTTATGATGCCGTTTTACATGACAATTATAGTCCATTCTTTTAGAATGCAAGAAAGTATAAGATGGACACAAACTCAGTCCATTTGTCATGAAAAAAAAATCCATGTCATAAAAAAGAGTACAAGAAAAGACAAGTAATGACTTTATGTACAACAATATATTCTCTATAATTTTAAATGTGACTTAATAAGTATATTTTTATATAAATTAAAAAAAAGTTGTAAATAAATGAAGTTAATATACCAATTTGAAAAATTATTCTTGTTATTTATTTGATATATGACTCGGTGGGGTGGTTCAACATTTGAAATGATGGGTGGTCGTCTTGTGCTTATCAAATTTATGTTGTCTTCACTTCTAGTTTATTTTATTTCCTTCTTTAAGACTCTCACGTGTATAACTTCTTTTATTGAATCCCCTTTAAATTTTCTATAGGAGAAAGTGGGGAACCTTGCAAAATTCATTGGTTGCATTGAGATAAAGTGTGTTCAGATAAGGAGTTTGGAGGGTTGGGAATCAGGAGAATTGAGGAGTTTAATTTGACGTTGTCAGGGAAGTGGTGTTTGCGGTTACATGTTGATAAGGGAGGGCTTTGATATAAAGTGCTCGTAGCTAAGTATGAGGTAGAGGGGAATCATATTAGAGGAGGAGCTAATACAATGTATGGGTGGTGGAGGGATTTGATTGGGGTGAGAGAGGGTGTAGAGATGGTGGATGAGGGTGGCTTGATGATGGGTTGGTGGTTAGAGTTGGAAATGGTGAAAATATACCACTCTTTGGTTTGATAACTGGCTGAGAAGACGTATACTTCAGTATAGATTTAGTCGAATTTTTGACCTTTTTGTAGATAAAAACATTTACAGAGATGTGGAGGCTAGGGTGGGTAGTTGATGATGATGGGTGAAGGTGTAGGATGGGGTTGTTTGCTTGGAAGAAGGAGCACTATGAGGAGTGTTGTTCTTTGCTGGATAATGTTATTTTGCAAATAAAATTACCAGACAAATTGGTTTGGAAAAATGATCCTGGAAAAGGCTACTTAGTCAATAGGGCTTACCAGTTATTAAATCTTGAAGATTACAATGTTCGTGCACCGTTGTCGGATCTCATTTGCAATAAAGTGGCTCCATTTAAAGTCTCTCGTTTTGCTTGGAGAACTTCAAATATGAGGATTCCAACCAAAGACAATTTGGTTTGTCAAGGGGCCTTCATCATGGTTCTTCATTGTGCACATGTGGTTGTGGAAAGGTGGAAACAATAAATCATATTTCTTGTAAGGTGACTTTTTTTAGAGAATTTGGTTTTTTATCTTAAAATGGTTGGGGATTTCAAGTGTTATTCCTTTTGATATTGGTATGCATATAGTTCTATTTTATTCAGAAAGGAAGTTAAACATTGTTTCCAAATATATTTTGGCTGTCTTGCATTTGGATCATTTGGAAGGAGGGAAACTCTCGCACTTTCAGCAACAAAACTTTGTCTCTTGATCAACTGCTTGTTAAGGTCAAGATTCATTTATGGTGGTGGCTAAAACGTTTTAAATCTAATGCATTTTTCGACTTGATTTCTTGATGGTATATATGATGTGATTAGGACTTCATAAAATATGGTTATTTGGTAACAGATATGTTGTTGTGCTTAATCCTTCAAAAGATTTGACATATTTAGCTCTAGGTCTATTGATGTTGTTTGGGGTCATTGTAAAATAGGCTTTCAGCCTTCATCAGTCCTTTAAAAAGTTCAGGCTAGAACTTAAAAATGAGTCTTTGACATGTAATCAGTCAGACCCAGTCCTATAATTTTTTGTAGTAGGTCAAACTTTGCCCTTACAAATCCCGGCTTGACCCATTTCTACCTCTAACTCAACTAAATTTTGTGTTACAAGAAAATCACCTCTATAATAAAAGAAACGTTTTTTTTTTTTTTTTGTAAAATATCTAACCTAAAAAAAGTATTGTTCATCATATAAATATGGTGAACAATACAAGATGTCATATTTGTGTCAATTTTTTTTTTTTGTGTTTGTTTATGATTACTCATGTGGAAAACTTGTTAGTTTTGGTTACGGTCCACAAATAATTTCATCTCTTTATCTTCAAAGGGGTCTTAATTGATGTCATTGTCATGATACACTAAGTTTTTAGCTCTGGACGAGGAGGCTTAGAACACAATCAAGTTCTTCTCCTTCTTTTAGACACATTCCTCACTAGCTTTTGATCTTAGGATTTCGTGTTTAGGCTCTTTAAGCTTCTCAAATAGTGTAGTGATTCCAAGAGTATTAAGGTTTTCAGATTCTTTAATAGCAGTTACTTTAGGTTGTCAATTCTTGGTCATGCATCTCAAAATCATGTTAGTACAATCATGGTTTGATATAGGTTTTTCTAATTTTGTAACTTGTCAACATTGTGAGTGAATTTCATTTGCAAGGAAGAGATGGTTTCATCATCTTCCATGTGCAAGAGCTCATATTATTGAGTGAGGGTATTGATTTTTGATTGTTTGACGTCTTCGGCACCCTCATGTAGGGTTTCCAAAGCATCCCACATTGCTTTGGTCGTTCTACAATGTGAAACCAAGTGATACTCACTTATGCCTAGGACATAGATGAGTAAGTTCCTCGTTTTTAAATCATATTGGACCTTTTTCTTATCATTGACTGTCCAGTCGGTCTTAGGCTTGTTTTGTATGACACCTTCAACATATCCTTGCGGCTCAAATTGCCTGTTGACGACGGCATCCCAAACATCCATGTCAACCGATTTGATTTGCACGCTCATGCATTCTTGCTAATAGTCATAGTTTTCACCTTCAAATACGGGAGCTCTATTGTACTCCCCATTAGGATCCTTGTTTGTCATATCAACTCCTCTGGTGATTAAACCGTTATTGAAGAGACCAAGATCTTAATGTCACTTGTTGTTTTATATGATGATTAAACAAGGAATCTAGGGGGTGAGTATAGCTTCTTTTTGGATAAAGCGTTTCCGAAAGCGTAGTTTTGAAAAACTTTAAAAAATGGTTATGATGATTAGATTTATGCTCACGATTCAAATGATAAGGCCAAATTAATCTGTGACAATAACAATTCAAATATGAATAAGAAATTCAACTATGAATTGTATTTGCTAAATCAATAATCAATACACAATTCAAATCATAAAACCAAACTATTTCAGACCAAAACAATTAATAACAAAACACATTATCTAAGAATTTGATCAATTGATATATGAAATGAGAGTCTTTGTGAATGAGTTGAATGTTTATAAACCTCAATCAAGGAAATTGAGATTAGGTTAATTCAAAATTAACACTCACAATCAACTTGTAATTAATTCATTCAATAGATTCATATATCAAAATTAGATTGTTGAAAGTAAAAGGATATGGAAAAGAAGAACACCAAATTTATAAAGGTTCTCCCTTTTCGTCCTCGTTAGGGGACATCATTTCTTCGTAGAAGAAAACGCCTCTTCTAAGGTCTTCCACTATGTTGTTGAAAATGTTTACAAGAGTATGATTACAAAGATTCATTTGATTTCCTAATCTTCTATACTAAGCAATCACATTACAAATTCAATCTCCAAGCTCTCTTAAAATTAGACAATCCAGATGGTCTTCGAATCTCAAGCTTGAATGCAATCCTTTGATCTTTTACCATGAGAAATCTTCTTTGATATGTCTCCGCTTCAATCCCCTTGAACCGTAAATTGTTGAGAAACAACCCCCATAATTACCTTTGGAGGTGAAAAGTAACTCATTTTCCTCTAGATTCTGAAGGTGAGAAAAACACAAGAAGGGGGGTTGAATTGTGTGTACTTTTTCTTCGTTTTCTCCTACTGAAGTCACTGATCAGAAGGAGATAGAGTTCAGCTTCTGAAGTGATAATCAGAATCTAAATGCAGCAGATAAAATAGAGAGATAGAGAGAAGAAAGACACAAAGCAATTATACAGGTTCCTTCCACAAACCGGAAGTATTCTTGTCCCCCTTGCACTTCCAAGGAGAGTTCACTAGAAATGTAATATCTGATTACAATTGTTCACTGCTACAACTAGCAAGAGACTTCAAATTACTCAAGCACAACTACAAGAGATTTCCTATGCTCCTAAACACAGTCAAGAGACTTCCAATGCTCAAGCACAACTGCAAGAGACTTCTATTTCTCAAGCACACAAGCAAGAGACTTCTATTCAAACAGAATTACAAACAAATATGTTTGAAGTTGAACACTTGATATACAATCAGTGGTGTTCGCAATACAATACAAATTAGATACAAACTCTTTAAGACTCTAGAACTTCTAAGATATGAAAGTTGTTGAGAAATTCTAAGTGAACTTTTGATGCAGAACAATTTCAGCAGAGGTTTGGCACTTTAAAATTGTTGTTGAGTCTTGTATATGTGTGTGTCTGCATGTCCAAACAGCAGGTCTTCACTCCTTTATATAGAGGTGTGAAAGATACGTTGGAAATTGCCAGCACATCAAAAAGAGTTGTTTGAAGCTTGACCAAATCACCAATGATCTTTTGCCTGATTTGGTTATTGTCCTATGGAGGATTAATTTCAAATCCATTCCAAGTCTGGAGGAACACTGGTGCAGGCATAGCTGTTTTTCTTGTCCTGTTGCAGATACAAAACAGAGTAGTGGAGATAGTGGTTGTACACTTCGTGCAATTGTCCTTTGTCAACTCTCTCCAACGTAAAATCATCAAATGCCTTCAAATCCATTTGAATTAGTCGTTGCTTTGTTCTTTCAGTCTTCTGCAATGCTAGACGAGATTAAATCGTTTGAACATCCTTTTGAAGGTTTAATTCTCTCAGCTTCTGATGATCGTCAGCTCCTGATGAAAACAGCTTCTGGTGATCTTGCTTCTGATGACGTGAGCTCTTCAGGAGTATTGTGTCTTCAGATGTTTCAAGCTTTCTACTTGTTAATTTCATTGCTCTCATTTGTTCTTTCAGAACCTATGCTTTAAAAATAGACACTACATTTTTGTCTTTGGTCCTGCACACTTAAACAAATATTAGCATATCCAATTGACAATTTTTAATACCTTGTTATCATCAAAACTCAAAGGGTAATGTTAAACACATTTTGTACCAACAATTTTCCCCTTTTTGATGATGACAAACACTAGTATTTAAAATGTTCAATTGTTGTTAATCTAATTAACAAGTTGACTTTAAGGGTATGAGGTTTGTAAGCTCCCCTGAGTCCAATAGTACCTTAAGGTGCGGTTTGTAAGCTCTCCCTGAGTTCTATCCAAGTTAATTAAATTCATGGGTTAATATGTCTTTACCCCCTGTAATTTGGGCGAGTTCCAGTTTACCACCCTGTAAAAAAAAAAAAGTTTAGATTCCAACCCTATAAGATGAAGATTCTCCACAAAACACCCCTGACCCCATCTAGAAGCTGACGTGGCACCCCACTGTGTAATTATTTTTATTTATATTTTTTTAAACCTGACACGTGTGTAATGGACACTGACGTTGCACGCCACTGTGTAATTATTTTAATTTTAAATTTTTAAAACCTGAAAATTAATTTTAAAAAATTTAAAAATAAGAAAAAAAATAAAAAATTTTAAAAAAACGAAAAAATTTGGATTAAAAAATTCAGAAAAAAATTAATATTTTTTTACCAAAACATTAGAAAAATTAGCTTATATTATTTTTTTTCGAATGTTTTTAATATTTTCATTTAATTTGGATTTTTTAAAATTTTTTCCAAAAGATTCAAAATATAGTAAGTTTAGAAATTTTTTTATTTGATATATAATTTTTTGAGAAATATATATTTATAAAGAAAACAACCCCTTTCAGCTTTTTTGGACTGGCTATTTCTTTACAAAAATGCCCTCAATTTTCTATACAAATAACACATGTAACAAATAGATAAGAATAAACTTAAGTATTAAAAAAAATCCAGATTTTTTTTATCCTCAATTTTTAAATATTCTCAAATCTATAACACGTTGTAAAAAAAAAATTGGAATAAAATTTTCGAAAAAAAATCTGAATTTTCCTAAATTTTTAAATAAATTTGTATCAAGATTTTCAAAAATGAAAATATTTTCTAGATTATTTTTTTGTTGAGAAAATTTAAAAAACTTCTTTTTCGAAAAAAAAATCTGTTTTAATTTCGAAAAATATATATTTTCAAATTTTCGAAAATAATTTGTACTTTTTTTTCGAAATAAAAATTTTGAAATATGTATTTCAAAATTTTTGAAATTTATTTCCAAAATTTATGGAAAATTAAATTTTATTTGAATATATATTTTTCATAAATTATAAATTTTGGAATTTTCGAAAAATATATATTTCAAAATATTAAAAAAATTTGAAAATTATTTTTTGTAATAAAAAAAATCCTGATTTTTTTTTAACTTTTACAAATTTTTTTATTTTTTTTAAAAAAATGAAAAACAAAATTAATTATACAGTCAGCATGCCACATAATTAGATATACACAGTCAGCATGCCACTCGGCTCGCCACGTCAGCAATTCTGCACAATCACATGGTTCAGGGGCTAAAATCAAAGAATCTTATTTTACAGGGTTGGAATCTAAACTTTTTTTTTACAGGGGGGAAACCGAAACTCGCCCAAATTACATGGGGGTAAATACATATTAACCCTAAATTCATCATTGAAAACGTAATAACACTCAGAATAATCTCACATTAATAGACTAAGAGATAAGAAAAAGGTCCTATTAATTTACCATTAAATTAATGGGGCTCAGAGCCTATAAATACTATACATTTACTCCCCCTTTTGTCATCAACAAAAAGATAAAACAAAAAAATAAATAGACAAAAAGAAAAGATGAGAAAAACAGTGTGAGAAAAAAAAATAAAGATAGTTCAGAAGCAAAGAAATCAGTTCAGAAGCATAAACATAGTTAGAAGCAAAAACATGCAGAAGTACAAACAAAGAAAATAAACAAGCTAAAGGTGTGCAACTAAGGCTTGGCTTGTTTTCGGAACATCTCCATCATCTCTTTGAGCATCTTGTTCGTATCTTCTGACTGCTTCTTCATTTCTTGCTTGAAATCCTCATTGCTTCTAATCAGATTCTCTTCCCTAATCCTTGCCTTTTCTAGCTTAGCTTTCTGTGGTTGTTTTGTATTCAAGCAGTAGCAATTTCTGTTCTAGAAGCTCTTTCTTCAACTACTTGTTCTCTCTTTCTAGTGCAGAGTTTCTTTGCAACAGTTTCAACTCTGTATAAGTTGATTTGACATGAATCTTGGCCAACCATGTGAGATCCAACTCCTTAGAATGAACATTGGAAGGTATGATATCAGAAGTATCCATGTCTGACATGCACAGTTGAGTTTTCCCTTGTGTTCTTTTGACCTCTACTTCTCTCAAATTATTGACAACCCCTTTCAACCAGTCCTGAAGATAGTTCTGAGCATTGTCCTGAGCATCAAGAGATGATCTTTGAAGTTCAGACAGGACAAAGTCAACTCTTTTTCTTAATCTCCTCCACTGCTTATCATATCTTTCTTCATGAGTCAGGTTGTTCCTAGCTTGAACTAAGTTGTTCAGCTACTGAAAGATATTCTCACACACATCTTCTAATATAGTAGAATCTAGAAACAAGGTGGGTGGAGAAGGAACTTTTGTAGTTCTGGCAGAAGTACAAGTTTGAAGAGCTTGGTTTGAAGAAGAGGGTTGGTCAGTGGTGAATGGTTTAGGGTCGGCAATTTTAGTGATGGTCTCAGAAGGTTGATCAGGAACAGATTTTAAGACCACAATAGAAGATGAGTTTGTAGACTTATTAAGAAATCCAGGTTTGAACCAGGAATTAGTTTGCTCATCCTTACCATCAGAATGATCTGATGTGATCATAAAATCAAGTTCAGTGATTTGTTCAATAGAAGTTTGAGACACATGTTGACCAACAAGGATTTGTTCTTGATAGGACTCTTTTAGAGTTTGGTTTGGAGATTCTGGCCTTTGTTCAGGTTGTTGTTGGGGGTCTTCTAAAATTACTTCCTCAGAAGCTATTTCAAAGGCTTTTTCTAGATTGGGCTCAGAACCTGGTAATTCACCTGAATAACGATTGACCAGTTCATCCAAAACAGATGATTCAGAAGTTTGGGTAGTTGGTTTGGGATGAGATGATGATTCCTCATAATTGGCAAACTTAGCCACTACTGGTTCATCACACTCTCTGCATCAGCGGGAAGAGATTGAAGAGATTCAATCATGGGTGGTTGAAAAGGATGATCAGCAGGTAATCTTGCACCAACATCAATCCTCATTTGAGACAGACTAATTATTCTCTATTGAATTCTTGGATACATTGGCTCAAATACATCATCAACATGCTTTTTTTGGAGCTTGGAGGATGGTGATAGGTCTTTTTGTAAGTTTGCATAGACTCTACCCAAAGGAATATTGTCTATGTATGGGGAAGTTGAAATAGATGTTGAGTGGGAGGCTGAGGTTGAACCAGATTCTATTTCTATTACATTAGCAGTGTTAAGAGAATCAGTAGTACCTCTTGTTGCTTCTGAAGCATCAGCTTCTGAACAAGCAGCTTCCTTTTGAACTCCTTCTGCATCCATCATATCACCAGCCACTACCAACTGTTGAAGATTCTTTGTAAGCTCAATTCCCAGTTGAGCAGCTTCAATAGTTGATTCCTTCAGCAATTGCTCAGCAGGAACACCAATCTCCTGAGCAAGTTCATTTGCTTTCTGTAGTGTAGCTTCTTCTACAGCTTTCTTTCTCTTGACCTCTCTGGTTACAAGATTAGTTGCAGCTTCAATCTGATCTTCTTCAACACACAAGGTGATTCCTTCAATTTTCTGACATGGTGTTTTCTCTTCTTCTTAGGAATTGATTAAGCAGGTTAAGGCTGTGAAGTTTCAGCTGATTTGCCACTTCTTGTTCTCTTGTCTAGAACCTTAGCAAGGTCTAGGTCCTGAACTTCTTTTAGGATAGATGGCACATCAGAACTAGTTGCTTTTACTTGAGGAGAACCTTTGGCTTTCTTGGCTTTCTTCTTCTGAGGTTCAGAAGCTTCTTCATCATCATCAGCTTCTGACAAGTACTCTTCTTTGGTTAACTTCATTTTCTTCTTAGAAGCAACAAGAAGAGCACCACGATACATAGTTTCTGGAACATCTTCAATTTTGATGGTTTCTCCAGTTGTTTCATAGTGCTTAAGGATGAAGTTAACTCTTACATCCAGAGGATCTTGCATGCAGATAGGAGGAAAATCTTCCATGAGGTTGGATATGGCATAAGAATCCTTCAAATCAGTTGTTAGCTCCTTGAAGTCTTCTTTCTTGATCAGTTTCATCTTCCTCAAGGTGCAACTATTGATGATTTTTCCAATCACAGTGCCAAGTTGTTTATTAGTGAAGATCTCTGCTCCCTTCAGTGCACTCAAAATCCCTCCTTGATGAAAGATCTCAAACAAGAGTCTTCCATAGGGAATCCATCTTCTCTTTCTAACTTGACTCTCTTTCAGTGTCTTCAACATGTGTTTGAAGACATACTTAGGCACATTTTCCTTCTTTTTGGTCATGAAGAAGTGCAGAAAGACCCAGTGATCCAATGAGGGTTGATCTCCACCACCTCCTTTTGGTAGAAGATTCTCATTCTAGATCTTCAGAAACAACTTGTGATCCATCTTCAAGTCACAATACTTTCCTTTCTTTTTGCTGTTAAACATGGTCTGGTTGACGACATCATTCCAAGGACTTGTCTTGTTGTTGTCCAGACCCTCTTTGAAGTAACCTTCAGCTGTTCTTCTCATAGTTCTAGCAATAACTTCTTCAGTTATAGTAATGGGGATTCCCATGATGCTTAACCTTATCTCTGTACGAGTGAAAGGCGTTAGACCAAGTTCCTCTCTTGTTTTACCTTCCAGAGTGGGGTCAATCAGGATTTTCTCTTGTTCTTCTGACTTAGCAGCCTTACGATCGTAGATTTCACTTCTAACCCAGAAATGTCTAACCAGATTCACATAGGTTGGACCACTCAACATTCCAAAGTAATCATCTAGGTCCTGAGCGTGATAGTATCCTCTGAGCTCACAACCATGATAAACAAGAGAGATGAAATCGACTGGATTTTCAACTTGAACACTCAGTTCCCATTCTTCCAAAGACATAGTTCACCCTTTGATTTAATATGCATCACCAGTAGTTACTTGCAGGAGCGTTCCTTGAATTGAACTTTAGAAGGTTTTAGGGTTCTAAGCTTTTGATTTTGAAGAGAACGAGAGATTTTCAGAGAATCAGTCTAAAAACAGAAAGTGTAGGTTGTGAAGTGAGTAGTGTGTGTTTTTGTCTAAGTAATTTTAGTAAGAACGTTTGCAATTCAGAAGGGGACAAACAAACACAACATTAATGACTTAGGGGGCGCGAGATAGTACATTCAAAGCATAAATTCATCATTGCCATCTTACATTGTACACTAATACACTTAAGCCACGTCAGAAGTTCTCAGAGTAACTGCCAAGTTAGTGGGACATGTGTTACCAAAAAGTAACTTCCAACGTTACCACTAACTCTGCTATTCAGAAGCAAAGAGTCCAGCTTCTGAAGTTCAGATGCTGACGTTATCTTCAGAAGCACATTTTCCTCAGAATTTCAGTGAAGAGCTTCTGATGGACTATAGCTTCTGAATGACTTCAGAACCTAACTACCTTTTTAGAGACAAACAAATTTAATCAGACACAAAGTGCATGTTTAAATTTTTCTTTATAAAATCAAATCTTTCCACAATTAAAGGCTTAGTAAATATATCAGCCCATTGATGTTCAGTATCAATGAATTGTATATCTAAAGTTCCTTTTTAAACATAATCTCTAATAAAGTGGTGTTTGATTTCAATATCCTTTGCCCTTGAATGTAGAATTGGATTCTTTGACAAACAAATAGCAGCAGTATTATCACAATAAATGGGAATACTGTTAGCATTAATCTGATAGTCTTCCAACTGATGTTTCATCCAAAGTAGTTGTGTACAACAACTTGCAGCTGAGATGTATTCTGCTTCTGCTGTAGACATAGCAATAGTTGCTTGTCTTTTGCTAGCCCAGGATATCAGATTCTCACCAATAAACTAATAGTTTCCACTGGTTGATTTTCTTTCAATCCTATCACCAGCATAATCAGCATCGCAGAATCCAACCAACTTATAATCTAAGGATTTCCTGTAGAGGAGTCCAAGATTTGTTGTTCCTTTCAGATACCTGAAGATTCTCTTAACATCAATTAAATGAGATTCTCTAGGATCTGACTGGAATCTTGCACACAAGCACACACTGAATAAAATATCTGGCCTAGATGCAGTGAGGTATAATAAAGAACCAATCATACCTCTATACAATTTCTGATCTACCTTTGATCCAGTATCTTCTTTGTTTAAGATGCAGGTAGGATGCATTGGTGTGTTCATCACTTTACAGTCTTCAAGCTTAAACTTCTTCAGAAGCTCCTTAGTGTATTTTGTTTGATGAACATACACCTCATCTTTGCTTTGATTGACTTGAATTCCAAGGAAGAACTTCAATTCTCCCATCATGCTCATTTCAAATTCATCTTGCATTAACTTTGAGAATTCCTTGCAAAGAGATGCATTAGTAGAACCAAATATTATATCATTAACATATATCTACACAACAAGAATGTCTTTCTCAAGAGTTTTTCTGAAGAGTGTTGTGTCAACTTGACCTCTTTTAAAATCATTTTTGATTAAGAAATTACTTAGACTATTATACCAAGCTCTGGGAGCTTGTTTCAAGCCATATAATGATTTATAAACATGATCAGGATACTTAAGATCCTCAAAACCAAGAGGTTGCTTGACAAACACTTCTTCTGATATCACTCCATTGAGAAATGCACTCTTTACACAATTTTATATAATATTATGCCATGATTAACTACATAAGATAGAAGTAACCTGATTGCTTCCAATCTTGCAACTGGAGCAAATGTTTTAGTATAATCAATGCCTTCTTGTTGACTGTATCCTTGAGCAAAAAGTCTAGCTTTGTTTATGACTACTTCACCTTGTTCATTCAGCTTGTTTCTGAATACCCATTTTGTTTCAATAATGTTCTTTTGCTGAGGTTTGGGTACCAGATCCCACACATCATTTCTTTGAAACTGATTAAGCTCTTGTTGCATGGCTAGTATCTATCCATCGTCTGATAGTGCTTCATCAACTGTTGTAGGTTCTATCACTGATAACAATCCTATCATAGACTCTTCTTATATGAAATATGATCTTGTTCTTCTAGGACTTTCTTTGTTTCCAATGATTTGATCCTCAAGATGTGATGACTTGTATTTGAAGGTGTTCTTGGATTGGCTAGCTTGTTGAGAGTCATCTTGAACTTCATCAGAAGCTGCTTCATCTGGAGCTTCTGGTGTGATTTCAGTTTCTTGAATTTCTTCATATTTAGCAATCTAATCAGGTTCTGGAGTATATTCAGACACCTGTATATCTGCAACACTTTCATCTTGCTCTGGAGTTTCATTTCCAGGCTCTTTGTCATCAAATTTAACGTGCATTGATTCTTCAACACAGGGTGTCTCTGAATTATACACTCTGTATGCCTTTGACCTTTCAGAGTAACCTACAAAGATTCCTCTTTGGGCCTTGGCATCAAATTTCTTTAGGTAGAGCTTTTTATTTATAATGTAACAGGTACATCCAAATTGATGAAAGTAAGAGATATTGGGTCTTCATCGCTTGAAGAGTTCATATGTTGTTTTCTCCAAGATAGGTCTGATATAGATTCTATTTTGGACATAACATGTTGTATTCACCGTTTCTGCCCAGAAATGTTTAGCTAAATTATTTTCATGAGTCATGGTTCTTGGCATTTCTTGTAAAGTTCTATTCTTTCTCTATACAACCCCATTTTGTTGTGGAATTCTCGGAGAAGAGAATTCATGGATAATTCCATGTTTTTCACAAAAAATCTCAAATGGCTCATTTTCAAATTCTCCACCATGATCACTTTCTTACTTTTAAAATCTTCATTTCTTTTTCAGACTGAATTTGAGTATAGAAGTTACTAAATACATCATAAGCATTATCCTTACTTCTTAGGAATTTAACCCAAGTCCATCTGTTGTAATCATCAACAATGACTAATCCATATTTACTTCCATATAAGGATGCAGTGTTAACTGGTCCAAATAAATCAATATGAAGTAATTCTAAGGGTCTGGAGGTAGAGACAATGTCTTTTGTTTTAAAAGATGATTTTACAATCTTCCCTTTTTGGCATGCACCACAAAGTGCATCTGAATGATAATCAATGTTAGGTAGGCCTTTAACAAGTTGTAATTTACTAAGCTTAGAGATTAATCTCCAGTTAGCATGTCCCAACCTTTTGTGCCATACCCATTTTTCATCATTCACTGATAGAAGGCAGATTACCTTCTGATCAACTAATTCAGAGAAGTTGATTTTATAGACATTTTCTATTCTCTTTCCCTTGAATATTATGGAGTTGTCATCCTTGTTGACTACTGTACAGTTGGTCTTTCCAAACATCACATCATAACCATTGTCACAAAACTGACTGATACTCAATAGGTTATGTTCAAGACCATTTACCAACCATACATTATTGATAGAGATAGAGGAATTACCAATAGTTCATATACCAATGATCTTGCCATATTGGTTGCCTCCAAACTTCACATTTCCTCCTTCTTTCATTGTGAGGGTGAGGAACATAGACTTCTCTCCTGTCATATGTCTTGAGCAACCGCTGTCTAGGTACCATGATTTTTGCTTTTCCTTTTCTCTTAAGCATATTTGCAGTATTGACAAATTCAAAATTAAGTACCCATTGCTTTATGGGTCCTTTGAGGTTAGTACTGGAAGTTTTACTCTTCACTTCTTGTACCTTATGCTATAAGTTTGATTGCTTCTGATTAACCAATACCTTAGGTTTAACACCTTTTGGTTTTAGTTCCCAGGAAGCAACAATTGTTTTGTTCTTCTGAAACTTGGACTTCAAGATACCAGACTCTGGTTTCAACAGACTCTGAGGAACAGGTTCTGATCTCTTCAGAATCTTGATCTTTGAAGTTTCAGAGTTAGAGTTTATCATGGCCTTAGGCTTAAAGCTCTTTGGCTTTGAAATGATCTTAGCCTTAGAGCTGGAAGCTTCAGGTTCTGACTGAACAATAGTTTCAAACTTAGCACCTTCAGGTAAAAAGAAGGTTTTCAATCCTTCCTTGATGCATTCACAACATGCTTTGAGACTGACTTCATTAGGTTTTTCTTCTGAAAATCCAATCCCTTTACCATTGTTCTTGTAAATGCTATAAATCATAGAAGCCAATTTGCTTCTGTCAATACCAGATATAATAAAGTCTTCAAGAGCAATTTCATGTTTGCTTAAAGATTTTCCATTACACTTTTCTTGTAGCTTCTGACAAAGAAACTTGAGCTTCTCTTCATAAGTTTTACAAATGAAGTCAAATCCTCTAAGTCCTTCTTCAGAAGCTTTTAGATCTAATAGAGTTGATTCTTGTTGTTTCATTAATTAACATATTTTTCTTTTAAATTTTTCTACTCATTGGTTCTAAGTTCAAAATGTGTAAGGAGCTCTTTAAGAGACTCAATAAGTTCTTCTCTGGGAATTTTAGAGTATATCTCATTTTCATCTTCAGAGTCAGAGTCAGGTTCAGCTTCTGATGTTAATGTAGCTACTAACCTCACAACTACATTTGCTCCATCTTCAGTTTCTTCCTTTTCAGACCCAGATTCACTGTCTAAATCTTCCCAGGTTGCCATTAAACTCTTCTTAATATGCTTCCTGAATTTCCTTGAGTTGAAACTTGATTTCTTTGACTTGTCCTTTGACTTTTCCTTCTGAAGATCAGGGCAGTCAGCAATGAAGTTACCAGACTTCTTATAGTTGAAGCATCCCTTCTGATCTTCTTTCTTGAAGCTTTTGTAGGCACCTCTCTTGCTTAGAAACTTCCTGTTCTTCTTTGCCAGATACTCAAGCTTGTTGGAAAGCATAGCCATCTTCTCAGTAGGATCTTCATCAGAATCTCCATCAGGTGATTCATCTTCAGATTCAATAACTTTAAAAGCTTTTGATGACTTCC
>Ga0228710_1001583_pt1 | contig 34453 bp, 21 predicted proteins | sample MedpolnodulmetaG_FD_177995 | JGI IMG/M metagenome (GOLD analysis project Ga0228710, IMG submission 177995) | Root nodule microbial communities from Medicago polymorpha collected in Santa Monica, California, United States - pink nodules | ecosystem: Host-associated > Plants > Roots > Nodule... | reverse complement strand
AAAAACACCCCCCCCCCCCCCCCCCGCTCCGTGGTTTCACTCCGAACTTACACAACTAAGGATCACAGCCACTAGAGTTATAACCATCTCATCTCTGATTACTTAGGTGAGTTATGCAAAGAGGTCACATCTCCCCATTTTGGATAGTAATATTCTTTTAACTATAAACTAAACTCTTATATTAATATATCTATTATATTTTTATTCATCTCTTCCTTACTTTTTGTTTTGGTTGTTAAGCTATCATGAGATAAACCCCTTTAGTGGTTTAGACATGATGATATTATAATTATATTTGCCAAAAAGTAGATAGTTACACAATTTGAGCATATTTTAAACAAACCATTTTCATGCTAATCTTTAAAAGTAAAACATGATCAATTTTATATTTATTGTCAAATTCCCTGAGACTGAAAGAAGATAGCAATGGAATTGTTTGTTTGTTATGAGTTACTTTCCTAAGACTGAAAGGAGATGACATCTTGAAAGACTGCTTGAAATAAACATAGATTTAGAACGCAAAGTTCAAAGGTTAATCTAGATTTCTTGTCATAGGCAAAAGGCTCAGCCTCTCCATGAGAAGAGCAACTAAGACCTCACCTAGTAATGTTGCATGATAAACATTGTGATTGTACCCCGACAGGGCAGTTGTCCCATGTTTATTATTATGGTAGAGTTTAAAGACCCTTAAGGTCACCAGGTTGCCAAGAAACAATATAGATCTATATCATGCTATATCATTGTAAAACCATCTCATACTTGATTCATTGTTCTAAACCACACTTTTATTCTTGAGATTTTCTGAGTGTTTTTGCTGCTTTCATAAACTATTATTACTTTTAAAACTTTATCTTTATTGTTGAGACATTGAATGATTTATTTTATTTTTACTCAAACAAGTTTACCACTAGAAAGCTACATCACCTCACTCCCCGTGGGTTCAACTTTTTTATACCATGTTTTGATGAGATAGTGCATACTTTCACTAGTAAGACTCTTGAAAATACAGTGTTTTCAGTGATACCAGTAACCTTGATCTTCTCAGTTAATTAAGTGATATATTTTTCTAATCATTAGATTATCGTTTCCTTTAACAGGCTTAGCAGAAAATTCCTTTTTTCACTATGGTAATCCTCCCTTGAATTTTCTTTGAACTCAAATCTTTTGAAATTTTGTCATTTCAAGCTTTGTACACCCCCCTGATTTTATCTCCACCAGAAAATGATGGCCTTGACAAATATTTTGATGAAAGCGAGACCCCTTTACTGGCTCCTTCCACTATTGAGGTATAGCAAAAATACTCAGTGTTTTATTTATTGTGTTTAATACATTGTACATAGTAGTTATTTATAGGAAAATCTACTCCTACTGGCCAAAACAACATGGCCTACAATGTCTAGCCTTGCTCGACTTTTTTTGCGGGTAGTGCATGAGTTTTCGTTTGTTAAGGGGTTCGTGATGCCACACGTCCACTTGTTAGCTTTCCACTTCACGACATTATATGTTGAAAAGGTCCATAGCATGCAACCTTTCCTCAAAATGTGCTTCCTTACTCACCTGTCGTTGTTGTTAATGACACTACAAACAGAAAATATGGATTTGATGCCTCATTATCCAATTCTATTGAGGTTTGACTCAATTTGATTTCTTTTAGGCCCATGTAATAGTTAGTAGACTTGAAAATGAATCAAATATCCCTAACTCAACTATCAAAGCCTTTGTCTAACCTTCCATCAGATGAAAGGTAACTCGTACAATTCTCTAATAGTCTACGTGATGATTCTGACTAACAAAATAATTATTTTTTGGTGTAACACACTGAAATCATTTTTTTTTTTATTTTCTTTTCTTAAGTGTGCATTAATAGTATAACTTGTGTAGAATAAACATTTATTTTTGAATAAAAAACAAAGAAATTTAGTTGATACTATAAAAATTAAGAGACTAAACAAAAACAAAAAAATGAATGTATCCTTTCCAAAAATATCAATGTATGTAAGGATTTAAAATATGCGATAGATCACATATTTTTATTTTTCTTAAAAATGAAAGTTTATGTGAAATGGGTTTTAGATATGGTCTGAGCAGTATTGGACTCGATACAAATTAGTTCAGCTTAAAACTCGATTAGAGTTTAATACGATTGTTTTAGCTTGAGTTTGACTTTTTAAAGTTCACAAACAACTCAATTCAACTCTTTTACTTAAATCATATAATTCATAAGTAATTTTTTTTTTTTGGCAAAAAAGTCAATTCTCAGATCTTTCACCTATATATATATTTAAAAAAACAAAGATTGAATTACACAAACATAAGATGTTTAAATAATAGACATAAATAAACAGTTTTTTTTCTTCTTGACAAGGCAAGACTCAATGACATAACAAAGGAACAAAGGAACATAAGACAATCCAACAAAGTTGAAACGCCTTGCAGATTCCGGTCTATGTCAGGTAGTCATATATATATATATATTTATTATTAAAAAAAGGAAAAAATAAATACAAAAAGAACTGGAACTGGGGGGACATAAACCTAACTCAGTCAATCCACACAAAGTGTATGCCAACCTAAACAGGTGATACAAACAAATAAAAATACCATCGGTGGACGTCTAACGTGCGGTGTATGGACCAACCGTCAACACGAAATGGATCCAAGAACCAACAGCTCCTTGCGACAGCAACAAGCATAGCGTTTCTTTCGAGCCAAACAGTCCAACATCAAAGACTAATGTGAATTTTGAAACATCCCCCAAGTTATATAGGACCAAACTTCGTGAAGGAGAGAAATTCGACCGCCAACACGGATAGTCGGATACATATCCCCACCCTACAACCCGCTATGCTACGACAGAAAGCTTCATGGCCATTTCTAGCAAATCCAATAGAAAACAACTAAAATTCAATTGAAGGCCAGATCGAGGGATGGTCAATCAATGAGTCTGAGCACCACGAGCACTGCCAACACGGTAAAACCCGCACCCACCATTCGCAGCAACAACGGATAACATATACATGACCATTTCTAGCAGACCTGTTGTGAAGCACATCCATTACAACACTTAGGGGGAAAACCAGACCCAACCAGCACAATCAATCGCAAGCGTCATAAACCACATGGTGAAGCCACAAACAGACTTGAAAACAACAAAACAACAACCACCATCTAATCAGATCGGTGACCGAAAAGGAACCAGACGAACGGATCTCCTATCGAAGAATCATGTTCATTTAACAGAAACCCACAAACGCGATTGAATCCAAAACACCAACAACTTCAGCGACAAACGTCATTAGACAATGGTTTCCAGTTAGCTGACCAAGATTGTGACAAGAAGCTTCAAACCCAGCGACAGACATAGCAGATGTTTGCCGTAATTACCCAAACCCAACACTGCCAGAAAGGATAGCCTCCATCAACAGCGCATCCGCCAAAAGATTTGACGTTGAAACCAACCGACGGGGCAAGAGGTGGTGCGGAGGAGAAAGCCACTCATCGCACCACCTTCTACAAAATCTACATGGCAACACATTTGGATGGGAGGAAAAAAAGAGGGACGGCGGTTGAAGCTTTTCATAGTGATCTATATTGACGCAAATACAAAGTTTAAACCTACATAAATATAAAAAATTAAAAACATAGTATGCTACAAGCACCCAAAAACAAAATTACAAAACACACCAAAACTAATACATGTAAATGTAACATAAACAAAAAACGGTAAAATTCCACATACATACCTATAATCAACTCATGAACAAAACATGTCAACCTATATATAACTCATGTTCAACTCATTTAGTTAACAAAGTTATTTTATTTTTAACTCAAGTTAAACTCGTATGATTTCTAAATCAAGTCCAACGAATTAATTGTCAAGTCAAATTTCAAACTATGTTTGAATTGTCTCAATTAATTATCTCTGCGAGCCCTAATTTCACGAGTCCTTACATTGTCTCTGTTGAACCAAGTTCACGTTTTATGTTCAAACGATTTTTTTTAATGACATATCAATGATAAGACTATAAATTATCACTAATTTTTCCCTAAAAAAATATATCATCGGTTTAATAATTTGACTATTTAATATTAAGTTTAACAAATGAATCTTTGATTTGAAGTTATAGATAAATCAATAAAGATTTGTCCCAAAATAATAATAATAATAATAATAATAATAATAATAATAATAATAATAATAATAATAAAGATTAAACAATTAAATTATTAAGTTAATGATATGATATTTTAAGGTCTTGTCAATTATATGTCATAAAAAAAATCATTTGGAACACTGAACATGACATTTGTAAAAAGAAAGTATGGATTAAAATTAAAAACATGAAAAAGAAAGTATGGATTCAAATTAAAAACAGAATTAACCAATATATTTATTTCAAATGGCTAATGAGCTTCCCATAAAACAAATTGTTCATGAATTACTAATGTATCTTTTCTCTAAAAATTGACGAATTAACACCAAAAATATTAAAAACCTAAAAATTTAACATATTTTGAAGATATTTTTTGTAGGGTATTTAGAGGATTTAAAATATATTTAACCATTTTATTTATTTATTTGAAATTTTTTCTGTTTTGTTTGGTTGAGTATGAAATGAAATAAACATTAGAATTAAGGACTAAAAACTAAATATAAAAGATAAGCCCAACTTCGATCTCCAACCAACCGCATCATCACACAATCCACAATTTCCTCAGAATTCATCGCACAATTCTCTCACAAACAAACACACCTGCAACAACGTTGTTTCTTTCAACTTCGTCTTTTCTCTCTCTTGATTCTGTAACATTCTCATCTTTTTTTTTTCTTGAAAAAAATTGAATCTTGATATTATTTTCGGATACCCTTTTGAAAATTGATGATGTTGGAATAATTTTGGGTACTTGGGTAGTGTTAGATTTTTTTGGAGTTCATTTGTTATGTGAGAAGATTGAAAATTTGTTTGTAATTCTATTCTGGGTAGTGGTTAATTTCTTTGAAGTTCATTTGTAATTCATTGATATTTTATTTGTTGTAAAAAAATGAACTTGAATTATTCACTTATTCATGTTTTAATTTGATAGGATTTATTGATTTTATCATTTTAATTTGTGTGTATAAAACTATAATGATACTTTTGAGTTTTTGGTTGCAAATTTTGTTTATTTATATAGGAAGATTGTTCTTAAGTCAACTGAATGCAAAGATGTTGAATTTGTTGGTTTTTTTAATTCATATGATTTGTGATGTTATCATTTTGATTTGTGTCTATAAGACTATAATGATGTAGAATGATACTTTTGGTGCACATTTTGTTTATATTGGAAGATGTTCTTAAGTCAACTGACTGCAAAGATGTTGTTTTTGTTAGAGTTTTAATTGATAGTATTTCACTATTTCTGATTTTTATCATTGGAATTTGTGTCTGTAATTAACGAGGATTGAATATTGATACTTTTTCGTGTTTTTGGTTGCACATTTTGTTTATATTTGAAGTTGTTCTAAACTTAACTGAATGTAAACTTCTTGCCTTTGTAGGTTCTTGTTGTGGAGATTCAATATGAAACCAGTATGTCCTTTTGTTAAAATTCCCCGGCCGGATGACAGTAATGCTTCTAAAAAATCAAATGAAAACTCAAATAAACATCATGTAGAGCATGAAAGTAAGGTGAAGAAAGAGGTTAAAGATGCAGCTAGTGTCTCACCAAAGTGTCCTTTGGGATATGACTCACAAACATTTAAGATTGGTCCTCTTAGTTGTATGGTATGCCAGGCACTTCTATTCGACACCAGCAAATGTGTGCCTTGTTCTCATGTTTTCTGCAAGTATGTATCGCGGCCCGTGTTTATTTCTCGAATCTATATTGCATATAATGTTTTTGACTCATTTTTTATTTTATGTCTGTCTGATGTGCAGGGCATGTATATTGCGCTTTAAGGACTGTCCGTTATGTGGGGCTGATATTGAGAAGATCGAGCCTGATGCTGATCTTCAAGGTGTAGTTGATCGCTTTATTGAAGGTCATGCCAGGATCAAAAGGTCTGTTAATTTAGACAATGGCGAAGAAGCAGCAGAGAATAATAAGCCTGTCATATACGAGGATGTGTCTTTGGAAAGAGGTTCTTTCTTGGTGCAACAGGCCATGAGGGTATGTCCTTTTCAAACATGAATGAAGTCTTATATATGAAGGATTAAATTAAATTTGTGAAAGAATGGAAGATCCTTGAAATTTTTGTCATTAACTATTATCATCCACAATGAAAGTGGTGACTATGATAACGTTGATTACTTTTGATACATTCTGAGCTGGTAAACAACTTTTTAATTAACGTTTATGCTATAAGTGCTTATCATCTAAGGAATCATGTATACGCTATTTCTATAATAACAAAAGACAAAATAAAGTCAAATTGTTTTCATATAACCTATAAGTTTTTTTATCTGGATATGGCATTGTTGATGGAGACCCTTGATCTGCTGAAGCTACAGCTTTTTATTTTACTAAGTTTCTCTTATACTTTGTTTGACCACTTGACAATAACATTTTACCATTTGTAATTCTAAAACAGGCATTCCGTGCTCAGAATTTAGAAAGTGCCAAATCAAGACTGAACCTATGTGCAGAAGACGTTCGCAGTCAGATAGAAAAAGTTGGTAACACTTCAGAGTTATGTTCACAACTTGGAGCAGTCTTGGGTATGCTTGGTGACTGCTGGTAAGTTGTAGGATATTTTCAATGTATTCTATGATCAGATATTGTTTAGACATATGGTTGGTGCTTAGCGAAAGATGGAGAAATTTTAAACTAAGAGTAGTGTATCAGTTAGGACTTAGGAGTTTCATTGATTGAGGACATAATAGACTGATAAATAAAGACACGGTCGAAAATAGTGGCTATAGCGTTATATCATAACAAAATTTGAACAAATCTCTATTATTCCGTGATACTCTATTTAGTGTGAAGTGCTATCAAATAGCAGTTATAGTGGCGCTATAACGTTATAACGTAGCAAAATTGGAGCAAATTGCTATTTTCTGCAATCAGCTATTGACAACACCAACAGTAAAACTGCATATAACTAGACTGAGACCAAGAAAGATAAAAGCAAACAGGAATGTTTAGATTAAAATCGTGGAGATTGGAAAATTAATGTGTTGAATTCAAATCATCTTTGGTATTGAGGGTGTTGAGTTTTGGTTATGGTGTCCAGAATTAGTTTTTGCTAGTTTTACTGTTCTCTCGTACTTTGAAATAGGTCCTATAAGCATTAATTTTTTAGGGATAGGAAAATGTCGGTATATTATATAGTTGGAACATTTTTCTAATAATTGTCTGTTGTGATTCATTAATGCAAATATTTTGTGCTCTTAAATCTTTAATTTTGCTCTTCCCTGTTTCATTCATCCCAACCATATTTCTTATTGTTTCACAAAATATAAAAGAGTATAGTTTAATGTCATGTTTAAGACGTAGATTGTGATCTTCATGTTGACATCAATTTTCTGCAGCCGAGCAATGGGCGATAGCAGTTCTGCAGTTACTTATTTTGAAGAAAGTGTTGAATTTTTGTCAAAGTTGCCAAAAGATGATTTGGAGGTTATTTCATTAGAACCTTGCTTTTCTTGGCTTTAGTGAAAAATAATAAATTGTAAGATCAAGCTGCTTTTGTTTTTCATCAATTAATTTCTTTGAACTTGTTGTCCTACAGATTACACATACACTTTCCGTTTCGCTTAATAAAATTGGTGATCTTAAATATTATGATGGGGACCTTCAAGCTGCAAGATCTTACTATTTTCAATCCTTAAATGTTCGCCGTGATGTTGTCAAGAACAATTCAAATGTTTCATCTCAGGTTGGTTAATACTATCCACTTATATTTGAATTATATCTAATCGTAGGGTTTTCCTCCTTGCTTTAAAGTTTTATTTGAATCGACTCATTTAGGCTTATCTACTGACATAAGCACCCATGAGACCGTTGGCGAGAACTTATAGAAACAACTTATGACAAGTCCAAAAGATGTTTTCAGTCTATTTCCGTTAGCTATCCAGTATGGCTTATGAAAATAGTTTATAGCTTATAGGAAAACAGTTTCTTTATTTTATCTTTGTTATAGAAATAGCTTATACATAAGCACAACTTCACAAGTTATATGATAAGCTCTTACATCTTATGGTATAAGCGTTTAATTAGTTTATCGAAACAGGGCCTTAGTATGTGGATTTTAGCTTACTAGTTGATTTACTCACCAAATATTTCATGATGTGATGTATGCCAATCTCGTTAGTTAGATTAATTTCTAGACATAAGGAATGGATAGAATGATGGCTTGGTGGCTGGGGTGGGAGTTAAGAAGCAGACTGATAAGGAGGTCGAGGGTTTGACAAGGTTGGGCAGCTTCTTGGCAACTTAAAATGTTTTTGTATGTTTTGTGTTCTGATTTCTGAGATTTGTCCATGAAAATGATAAAAACATTTAATAGAAAGAGAAAAAGGCAGGAAAAATGAGAGATTGATAGAAACAGATTATGTTAGTGCCTGTTTGCGCACTAAGTGAAAACTAAAATGGAAACATAACTTTCCACTGATCAGAGGCACCCGTAGTTTCCTCGTTACGTGAGTTCTTGTAACTGTAGATATTTTTCAGTTTGGTTTTGTTTCTCTTTTGCAACAACTGAACCATAAGTACAATTTATCTTTCCCATTAACCACTTAGGTTAATTGAATCTTTAACCACCCATGCACATTTCCTCGTTAGAACATGCATTTTCGACAGAAGGTATGGCTGATTCCGAAATTAACTGTTTTTCATTGTTTATATCAATTTAGGTCTTAGATGTTGCCGTTTCTCTTGCAAAAGTAGCGGATGTGGACAAAAGTCTAGGGGATGAAAAGTTGGCTAGTGATGGATTTCAAGAAGCCATAGACTTGCTGGAATCTCTTACGTTGAAATCCGAAGCCAGTGGACTTGAGCAACGGGTAAGTTGTTGAAGTAAATTAAGTCTCTAGAATTTCATAAAAATAGAAATTTAGTATTAATTGATAGTACACTGCATTACTTTATTTTTAACATATAGTTAAATGACTTAAACTGCAAATATGATTATGAAGATGATATAACTTGATTCAATGGTTAGGTAATAGATTGTTAAATTTGCATTTTTCACAAAGTTATTAGATGAAGTATATTTAAGCCTAGTGTGAAGTTATTACTTGGTAAAATGTCGATATTTTACAACAGAAAAAGCTTATTATACTTTAGAAGAAGTGATGTTATATAGAATTTTCTAGTTTGTAGATATACAATTCTACCATGGACTTCAGTTTTACTATCAAGTGATATTAATAACCATTTTTAGTATCTAATGTACAACTCTTGTTTATTAGATATAGAATTTCCATTTTATGCCGTATTTGAATATGAAGATCTTGAAATTAACTTCAATTTCCATCCTTCTATAGCGGCTATCAGTTCTAGACTTCCTTAGAAGCCAAAAGGCCGATAAACAAGAACAAGTTGAACAAACAGTATGAGGTCAGGTACATGCCTTGCTAGCAAAAGGAAAAGCATCAATTCGGATGCAATAAATGTTTCTGTATGTGATTGGATTCATGTGTAAAATAAAGCTCAGGTGAACAAAGGCATTATAATAGAGGAAGAAAGAGACTTTTCATCCAGAGTGATGAATACTCGGTCATTTTTTTTTGGCGTTTATCTGAGATTACAGCGAATCCTTTTTATTCACTGTCTTTCTCTCTCCCACTAGAACTTTCCGGTGACCAGAGAGATCACAACTCCCTTAGTACCTTATTTGTGCATAAGGGCAACTGTGATGAGTCTTCCTTGCATTAATGTAACTAATATACTTCTCTGATAAACTAGAAATGAAGTAACGTGGATGTATGTCGGTTGTGTTTCGAACTCATTCTATAGTGTAAAAAGTATATAGAATATTCACAAATGTTGGTGTTTTTGGGTGAGTTTTGATAGATGTGATTTTGAGTATAATTCATTTTGTAAAATTGGTTTGGTGACTATAACTTGTATTTGGATGCATTTATTTTCAAAGCAAGTTTAATGTTAAAATTGGCACTTTTATCATTTCTAGTCAAATGAGGTTTGGAGGTAAAATTGATTGATTTTGCCGGATAGAATATAAACACATGTATTACACCATTAAAATTAGTGTACTCCCTCGAGAAATAATATTTGTACAATTATTTTTTGACAACTTTATTTTTCATACTCATAAGAGGTTCCTATCACCTCTCTTCATTTTTCTCTCTTTTGTTTTTTTACAAATAAGAAGAGACAAAAAGAAGGTTATCACAAAAGTTGTTATCAAATGGTTGTATAAATATCATTATCCAAGAAAAAAGGGAAAAAACCACACTCATCGGTAAAAGTTGTCGCTTTTATAATGTCTTCTGATTTTGTTACATAGTCGGTAAAAGTTGTCGCTTTTATAATGTCTTCTGATTTTGTTACATAGTAGGGGAAAAATGACATATTAGTTTAGTGTATGTTTGGTTCAACTTTTACAAGAATTGATTTTGAGTGAATTGATTATGTAAAATTGATTCAAGATAAAAGTGAGTAGAATGTAAAATGATTTATGTTTAGATGGATTTATGTAAAGGTGGATTTAATTATAAATTTAAGGCTAAAATCAACTGTAGAAGTAAAACCATTTCTACTTTAAACTATACAAACATCACAAAATCAATTCTACAACCTCTAGAATCACTTTTGACCTTCTAGAATTGAAACCAAACGGATTTTTTTTATAGATTCTTTTATATTATGTAAAATTTATTTTATTTTTGTCTAAAAAATAATTAAGATCACTTTCATATTGAAATAAAAAACCCTATATTGAAAATTGTTTTGAAGTTAACCAAAAAGAAATCAAGGAGAGAATATGAACTTTGTATTATGATCTTTAAAGTATCTTTTATAATGTCACATGAGTCATATTTACGGGACATAAATATTGTACCTTATAAGTATATGAGTGACTAGTGAACACCAGTAAAACCACTAACAATAAAAGTCACTAACAACAACCAAAGCACACACTAATGGGAATTATACGGAAGGCTAAATACTCACAAATTCATAACAAGAATAACTTTTTAGAGAAACTATAACAATATAGATTCTCATTTTATTTTAATTTTTATATAGAAAAAAGGGTTACATATGAATAGAAAGTTTTAAAGGCATGTTTGAGAGTGTAGGATGGGAGGGGGGCTATAGAAAAAATAATAAAGAAGCAAGCAAAATAAATAGAAGACATGGGAAAGAAATGACTTCAAATTGTTTAGTTTTTCTTTTGATAATACATAATCTCATAGGTTTGTATTGAAGAATAGTTTTAGAGGGTTTATATTATTTTTTTCTTTAAATTTAATCTATATTGTTACAATATTTTTTAAAATAAAAAATATATTAATTATAAACATTCATTTATTATTCTCTAAAAAATACTCTCTCGAAAAGTATGAAATATTTATCTTTTTTTTTTCTCTACTCCCCTTTTCTCGCAATAAGTTAAATTCTAATAAGTTTTGGACGTGTGATGCTCGTTTGATTTTTCGTCTAAACAAAATGAATACAACGAGAACTTAGTTAACAATAAAAATTATCGTTTTGCGACTTCCCCCTTTCTCTTTTGTTAGCCGTTGACTGAAACCCTAATTTCTTTTCCTTCATCCACTAAAGAAGGGTGGTTTAGGGTCAATTTTTGACCCCAAATCACCCCTCTAAATCGTTTTTCTCCTCCCATTCTATTTAAATGAGTGATTTTCACATCGAATTAGGTTTTCGTTTTGTGATTTCGTCGTCTTAGTGCGACGCTGTTTTGTTTGTTGTCTTTGTGCGACGTTGTTTATCTTTTCCTTTGTTCAGGTGTTTGTTCGATTCAGATTGTCAGATCAGCTTTGACCTAGTGCAGATCCAACCAATGACTTTGGCGTCATCAACGTTGCAGATCCGGAGGCATGACTATTTCAGAGATTTTAATATAGTCATATTTGTAGGCTTATGTACTTTGCTGTTTTATGCTATTAACATGGATGTCATGAGTTTGTTCACAGATTCATCCTTTTTGTTTTTAGCAAATTTGTATTGGATTGATGTACTCTATCAATTTAAATGAATGAATGTCGTTTGTTTTGTGTCAAAAAAAATAAGTTTTGGACATAAAAATAGAGAATTATTGATAATCTGTCTTATAGCAGAAGAGTTTGTAACATATTTTTTTTGATAGTGGTAACATATAACTGAAAAACTAACTTATATATGATAACAGATAAAATAATTGATTGAATTTATAGTAAGTATTTGATAAAATCAATTGTTGAACTAATTTATAAATATAAAATGACATGAAGATATATATTCAACAAATACATATATTTTTCAATTAAGATTACTAATAAAATTGATATAAATGATGATAAGTTATAAGTTACTGGTTAAAAAAGAAGGCTATAAGGATATGTTTGGTAAAGCCTTTTTTTTGAGCTTGTAATTGTGTCTTTGAGGTTAAAAATTTACTTGAAGTGTAAATAGTCAATCGTTCTTAACATCGGCGGCACCGGAGAACTAATTTTGTCGCCGGAATATTAACAACTTCGCCGGAAGCGAAGAAATCATCAGAAAAAATGTCAAGCAAGAAGAAGACCAAAAGCAAAAACACCAATAGCGACGAAGAAGACGATGACGTTTTCTTCTACCGTTTCTGCGCTTCATCCTCAACCCCCAACACCACCATCACCACCACCAACAACCAAATCCAATCCTCAAAATCAAACAACAACAACAAAGCACCATCAACAGGAGAAACCTTAGCACCATCAAAATCAACCATATACGTTTCAAATCTAGATTACTCCTTAACTAACTCCGATCTCCACACTCTCTTTTCCACCTTCGGCCGTATAGCGCGTGTGACAGTTTTAAAAGACCGTCACACGCGCTTAAGCCGAGGTGTTGCTTTTATTCAATTTGTTTCCCGTCACGACGCGCAACGCGCCGTGACGGAGATGAATAAGAAGATTTTGAATGGTAGGACTTTGAGTGCTTCTATTGCTGCTGATAATGGACGTGCTCCCGAGTTTATTAAGAAGCGGGTTTATAATACTGAGACTGGTTTGTGTTTTGAGTGTGGTGGGAGTGGGCATTTGTCTTATGAGTGTCCTAAGAATCAGTTGGGGCCGAGGGTGAGGCCGCAGCCGAAGAAGCCGCGAAGGGGATTTAGTGGGGCCAAAGACAGAGAAGAGGAGGATGACGAGGAGGATGAGAATGATAGGATTGGCACGGAGCGGTTTGAGGAAGATAATTGGGCTTCTGTGGTGGATGATGGAGCTGATGAGAGGTTGTTGGGGAGGAATGGGAATGAGGGTGGGGGTTTGGATGATAAGAAGAGGAGGAAGAAGAAAGGGAAGATAACTGGGTATTTTAGTGATGAGAGTGATCATGAGGACGATGATTGATCGTAAATGGTGGTGTTTTTTTATCGAGGTATGTGTAATTTATTAGTACGGATACTTCAGATTGAAAGTGTGCTCGGAGGCACTGATACAATATCGACACATATGGTCACATTAAAATGCTTTTATTTTCTCATATTAGGAGCAATTTCGGTGCCATGTATTGTCAGAGCTATATAGGGTGTAATTGATGCAATTGTTTATACGGTTTGGTTTCATCGGACATGTTTATGGTTTTGAGCATTAACAGATTTTAATGTACTATTGCAGTAGTGTTAGTTATTGTGATAGTGATTAGTGATGAACATTTGTGTTTGCCATATTTTGATAGCTCAAGAATGATGATTGATTAGTCTTTTATTTATCTGCTAATTTAGCATCCGGGTTACCTATAAAATGGAATGAAATATCCTGTTTGTTATGGTTTTTTGTTCTGCGAAAAATTGGAATTACAATTTATCACTTTGTTTACCTTATGCACATCTTGTTATATAAACAAGGTTTCTAAATTACAATTGTCGCTGTACAATAGTATTTTATATATAGAAAATTGTAGTTAGATATAACTGATGCAAATGCAACGGTGGATTTGATGTAGTTGTTGAGTTCTTGAAAATCATTAAGTTGTAGCCACATTATGGTTGTGGTTCTTGTGGAAAGCAACTTAAAAACCATGATACTAAATGTAGAACATAACTCTTCATGTCATGCTCTGTTCCTTACTACCTTATGTCCCAAATTCTATCTAGCTGTGCCTGAGACGCAATTGAGCAGATAATATATCATATGTTTCAGTTATAGCCTATTTTGCACTACATCATTAAAAAAGAATGTTATTCTGTACTAAGGGAGAATAGAGGAGCATAATACAGTAAAGTTGTTATTTTTGCATAATTTACTCTGTAAATAAGACATATTCTGTGTAGTTTTAAGATTACAAGGAAACAGGCTTTTACTTTTGCTCTAAAGTTACCCTACAAAAATAAAATGTGTATGTCTTCGATAGAAGCAATTGTTCTGCAATAAACATTGGTATCTGGTTTGTGCCAAACTATTCAACATTGACTTCAAATGCTACATGAACATAATGTCGAGTCCACCATCAATCGATGTTAGGGACCCACAATTGTATCCACCATTGGCCTCTTTCCAATAGAGAGACTTCATAGGACATACTCTTCATGGTTCACACCCTGAGCAAAACCAAGTTTATTGGGGATGATCTTTACATTGAAATCCTTTGGTCTCATGCACCATTTATGTCCATGTGGCATTGATGGATGATCCCACATTGGTAACTGTTCCTCTGATTACTTATGCTCTTTGATGTATATTATGCATTTTGTTTGAGATTACTGTGTAGTTGATATTGTAGATAGGATCTCAGCAGTGTTCTTTGGGCAACTGAAACTTCTGTTATACTTTAATCTTATGTTTTTCTTGAATATCCATAATGACAAAGGAATATGAGGTAGTCTTCTGCATCTGTTTCAAAGATTAAATTGGGGCCGAGAGTTTTGAGTGGATTAATGTTCACAGCTTCTACTTCATTTGGGTTGGCAAAGTAATCTATATTATTTGGTCAGAGGTTTCCACGTTTTTGGTAGTGTTGATAGATTTTTTTGGTAGTGCCACTTGATATTGTATGTTGTAGCTGAAGAATTGAAAGAATAAAAGAATAAAAACTATGGTATAAGTATTATTTATAATTCTGCTTATGCTTACAATTCTGCCATGTTTTTTTTAGGTAAACCAATATGTGAGGTGAGGTGAAGTATAGCATTAGCTATCATTGGATAAATATTTGATAAGGTTTTGAACTTGATGGTTTGTGAAGCCTTCCAAGTTTATCAATATTAATTTTGTTCTTTGAGGGAATACTGGAGTTTTCCTCTGCTGTAATTGGGTAGCACTTGGGTGACATTGTGGTTGGTGACATTAGCCAACCGCAATATCACAAGTGGCTTTCTTCTTTCTCTTTCAATTTTTTTTTTTTGTTTTTTGTACACTTGTGACATTGTGGTTGGTCAATGTCACCAACCACAATGTCACCCAAGTGCTATCCGCTGTAAGGAGATTATCTTTACTTAAATCGAAGTTCCTATCAAAATATTAACATTTGATGTATGCTATAGAATTGTTCAGTAGCATCAACTAAAGAACTTGATCATGGAAACAATTTTGCTGCTGAATAGTATTTTAAGTCTGTAGGCATGAAATGTTGTTGCATAATGCAGCATATGTTTCAATGTCATACACATAATCTCAAGTCCCGTTTATAAGCATGTTAAGTAGTGATAAGCTATAATCGTTTGATTGGGGTACTTCGTTTCTTAGCTGATTAGATCTGTAACTTCTGTTGTGATCTGCTGAACTCGTTCTTCCATGTTGCTGAGTGATGCTCATCCATTTAATTTTGGACCTAGAAATTGTGTTGTATACTATTATGTTCTTTTTGGTGTTTGGGGTATTATCCATTATTCTGTTGTGTACATACTTTTTGGTGTTGAAGTTTTGCACAAAATGCTTCATACATGGAATCTTTTCATGATGAAAAATATGGTAATGGTGATTTCTGTTTCAATGTTAGTTATAGGGGAAAAAACGGTGCTAAATCACAATGAAGAACCAATGGCAATCATTTTGTCAAATGTCTGGCAATGCTTGCATACGGATCAATCCTTTTAACAATTCTCGATTTTGGCACTACAATGACAATCTTGTACTTCATTGATGTTGGTAATAAGGTATTTTCAAAACCCACAATCATAACAATTTACATTTGCCCTCCGTCCCAAGGTTCTAAAATAAGCGACCATTTCACATAGATTAAGAAAATATGATAAACAAAAGAGAGATAATAGTGAATTTACCATAAATGCAAAGTGAGAGAATAATAAATTGAGAGTGATGCACGGTACTTCATCTGTTTTAAAATAAGTATCGTTTTAGCAAAAGAAAATTGTCTCAAAATAAATGCCGTTTCACTTTTTCAATACAACATCTCGTGATACATTTATAGTCTAACACGCCTACCTACCCTTAACAAGGTTATTTATAAGCTTACATTCACTAATTATAAGAAAAAATGGTCTTGATTCAGACATGCTCAGTTGCTTTGTTTGCAAGAAATTAATAATCAATAAATTATCACTCAATTTGCAAGTTGGTAGAAGACCTCTATGGATGACCACTCACTTGCTAGTTGGTTATAAACACAAATAACTACTGTTTGGTGTAAGATTATAAAAATTAATAATTAATTGTAAGACAGATGAGTGCTGGTCAAAGCCATATTTCTTAAACATGTTTAGTTTCAATGGGGTAGCAATAGCATAAATAAAAGCATGGACATTGTAAAAAAAAACAAAAAATTGACAAACAATCAAAGTTGCTGTACACCAAATTGAAAAATCAAAGCACGTTACATCACATTACTATAGATTATTAACAAAAAAAATAATGCCATTTCTTTTCCTTTTGACTTTTCAGGCTTAGTTTTCCCTACCACCATTCAAAGTTGCTGTACCCTATCCAGAGAAAAATAAAAAGAGAGAGGAAAAATACCACACTAGAATGATATACACAATAATCACAATAGCATAATTGTAAGGTAGCAGCTAGCAATATGATATGAGAGTTAAATGGCAGAGACTGCAGTATTATTTGCCCTAGGGGAAGTGTTCAAATTCCTAAAAGAAGAAACAAATCTTCTGAGAGGTGTACACAGAGATTTTTCAGACATCAAAGATGAACTAGAAAGCATTCAAGTCTTCCTCAAAGATGCAGATAGAAGAGCAGCAGATGAAGCAGACACAAATGATGGAATTAGAACTTGGGTGAAGCATCTGAGAGAAGCATCATTTCGCATTGAAGATGTCATTGACGAATACCTTCGGTTGATACATAGGGCCAATCCTCATGGACGTGGATCTTTAGTCAACAAGGTTACAAGCCGAATCAAAACCTTGATTCCCCGTCATAAAATTGCATCAGAGATTCAGGACATCAAGTTGTCAATTCGTGGAATCAAGGAAAGAAGTGAGAGGTATAACTTTCAAATTTCACATGAACAAGGATCATCAAGCAGCAGCAACAGCACTAGAGAGACAGAAAATGGAAGATGGCGTGATCCTCGGCTGTCTTCCCTTTTCATTGAAGAAACAGAAGTTGTAGGAATTGAAGGCCCAAAAGAAGAATTGTCTGGTTGGTTATTGGAAGATATATCTGAGCGCACAGTGATTTCAGTGGTGGGAATGGGGGGTCTAGGGAAAACTACTCTTGCCAAGCTAATTTTTGACAGCCAAAAGGTAACAACAAACTTTGATTGTCGTGCTTGCATCGCAGTTTCTCAATCATACACTGTGTGAAGTTTGTTGATAAACATGATGGAGCAATTTTGTCGGGGAACTGAAGACTTTCTTCCACAGATGTTGCACAAAATGGATGACAAGTCACTGATTGTAGAAGTGAGGCAATACCTGCAACATAAGAGGTATTTGATATTCTTTGATGATGTTTGGCAAGAAGATTTTTCCGATCAGGTTGAATTTGCCATGCCTAATAACAATAAAGGTAGTAGGATCATAATCACTACTAGAATGATGCATGTTGCAGAATTTTTCAAGAAATCTTTTCTAACTCATATTCACAACCTGCAACTTTTGCCTCTAAACAAAGCATGGGAACTCTTCTGTAAGAAAGTATTTAGATTTGAACCTGGTGGGCATTGTCCACCAGAGCTTGAGGCTGTGTCAAAAGAAATTGTTAAAAAATGCAAGCAGCTACCTCTGGCAATTGTAGCCATTGGTGGTCTACTTTCAACAGAATCTAAAACCATGATTGAATGGCAAATGTGAGTGAAAATCTGAGACTGGAATTGGGACGTAATGCCCATTTAACTAGTCTAACAAAGATTTCATCTCTCAGTTATGACAGCCTGCCGTACTATTTAAAACCATGCATTTTGTATTTTGGTATATATCCAGAGGATTACTCCATTAATCATAGGAGACTAACTCGGCAATGGATAGCTGAGGGGTTTGTCAAATCTGATGAGAGAAGAACTTTGGAGCAAGTGGCTGAGGAATACTTGTCAGAATTGATTCACAGAAGTCTGATTCAGGTCTCAAATGTTGGATTTGAAGGGAAAGTTAAAACATGTCAAGTCCATGATTTATTGCGGGAAGTGATCATTAGAAAAATGAAGGATTTAAGTTTTTGTCATTCTGTGCGTGAAGATAACGAATCAATCGCGGTTGGAAAAACTAGACGCCTATCTATAGTCACTAGTCCCCCCAACAATGTTCAGAAGAGCGCTAACAATTCACATTTCCGTGCTATTCATATTTTTGAAAAAGGTGAACCGTTGGAACATATTATAGGAAAACTGTGTTCAAAGTCTAGTATTTTGAAGGTACTTGACATTCAAGGTACATCCTTGAATCATATTCCTAAAAATTTGGGGAATCTTTTTCACTTAAGGTACTTAAACCTAAGGAATACAAAAATACAGGCTCTTCCTAAATCTGTTGGTGAACTGCAGAACTTAGAGACATTGGATTTATGAGACACACTTGTGCATGAGATACCAAGTGAAATAAACAAGCTCAAAAAGCTAAGGCACCTTCTTGCTTTCCACTGTAACCATGAAGAAAAGTATTCTCTTTTGGGGTTTACAACAGGTGTGTTGGTGGAAAAAGGTATTAAAAACTTGACTTCCCTTCAAAACCTATATTATGTGGAGGTAGATCATGGGGGGGTAGATCTCATTCAAGAGATGAAAATGTTAAGGCAGTTAAGGAGGTTAGGTTTAAGGCATGTAAGAAGAGAACATGGGAATGCCATAAGTGCTACAGTAGAAGAGATGCAACACCTTGAATCACTTAATATCACTGCAATAGCAGAGGAAGAAATTATTGACTTGAACTTTGTGTCAACCCCACCAAAACTTAGGCGGCTTCATTTGAAAGCTAAACTAGATCCATTGCCTGAATGGATCCCGAAATTGGAGTATCTTGTTGAGATAAAGCTGGCTTTATCCAAGCTGAAAGATGATCCAATGCAGTCACTAAAAAACTTGCCAAATTTACTGAAGCTATCTCTGTGGGACGATGCTTACGATGGTGAAATTTTGCATTTTCAAAATGGAGGATTTCAAAAATTGAAAGAACTGATTCTCAGTTACTTGAATAGACCAAATTCTATTCTTATAGAAAAAGGAGCTTTGATTTCTCTTGAGTATATAAGATTGGAAAAGATCCTCCAACTGAAGGAGGTACCCTCTGGCATCAAACACTTAGATAAACTCAAAATCTTTGAATTATCTGATATGCCAGATAAATTTGTTAACAGCATTAAACCAGACAAAGGACACAGCTACTGGATTATCAAGCATGTTCCTCTTGTTTTCTTTCGTCGTTGGGTTGGCCCAAAATTCTATGATTATGAGATTCGCACTATAAACTCATCCTCCAAGGAGTCCTGAGCAATTGAGATTGCTATGGTGTCTAGCAAGCTTGAAAATAAGAAGGTACCTTTCCTCTGATCACACAATGCTTCTCTTATTTATCTTTAACATGTTTCTTCTCGGATTTACTTACCTACTGGCCAAACTCCGGATTATCAGAGTACCTTTCCCTTAGGAACCGGATGGTTAAAAAAAACGAATGACATAGTGAGATACTGTTTAAATTAGTCTACAGAATCTGTTTCTGATACTCTTGCATAAATTATACCACTCAAAACAGAGATTTCAAATGTTTCAACCTAAACTAAACAATGCACACATAGTAAATACTAAAATTGGAGTCATGCAAATGGAAATTATATATAATTTAATAGGAGAGTAAATGGACATGAATGAATCACCAAATTCATTATTCAAAAATACCATTTTCTGGCCTGAGTGTGAATGCATTGTAACACTGGTTAGGCTCATCAGGTGGTAAAACTGGTTGCGAAAGTGAACCTGATGAGTTTTGCCACTTATACGGGCAGTCACGTTTGACTTTTTTGAAGGAGGAGGGAAATTAATAAGACAGTTTAATAATTTAAAAAATACGGAAAGTTTCATAATTTTTGCGTTGGTATTTTGCATAAAATATTCAAATATCACACTTAGGTAATTTGGCTGGTTAGTTATGGGACATGTAAAGAGTTTTAAAAGGGAGGTATATGATTCAAATTCTAGAGACTAACATAGCCACTAACTTTATTAACATTTGTCTATCCGCAAAACAAATATCTTGTGAAATAACTTAACATACTTTTCATGAATGATGCTGGTTATAACTTTTATTGTACTTTTATTGATTTAAACTTTGATGTGCTATCATGTCATATAAAGCAATTTCGAAGGCATCCAGTTTTATAGGGACGCTTCATTTAACATGATTAATTAAATTGCAACTGTATAAGATAACTGACTAGATTAATTCTTGTGTTAATGTGGACAGAAATTCTGGTTTTCTGTGTTACAGCTCAAAGGTGTGGTATTTTGTTCTTCATTCCTTATATGGTGCTTCAATTCAAAATAACACATTTTATCCTCATCCAGCACAACTCAAGGAAAATGTGGATTCCATTCACCAAGTGACTTTGGCTTTTCTGGTTTTTTTAATCACTTGTGGTGTTTTATAATTTGGTCGAGGAAGTATTGATTCAAAACCTTGTAATCAAGACCTATATCTAGACTGCATTCAAATATCATTTTGACATTTCTTTTTACTTTAGCCATTTATGGTTTTTAAGATTGGTGGGATTGTAATAATAATTAAAACCACTTCATTTGAATGAAAATCTTTATTTTTATGACCAAGATTGATGCTACTATCATTATGTAGCTGTAAATTTAGATGCCTTGTTGGTTTAAAGTAAATCAAGACGACATGTATGTGTCTCAGCCAACAGGTTTCATCCATCCATCATTTCCTCGTTAGTTTTGAAAACCAAAAAAAGTCTTATATGGTCTTAACTGGCCCTGTGTCGGTCTTGATTTCAGTTCTAGGTGACTTCCTCACCAACTATTTATATAAAAATTCAAAGTCAGACACTTCGCTCTTCGACTACAGATCAGGTTTTATCATTGCATATTTTCTAATAGATCAGCTGCTCGTGTGGAATGACTCGAAATTCTGCATCAGTTCAAGAAATCACTTACTGCCACATTCTCTAAAGGTCATAGTCCATCAATTCACTTCTTAGGATCTTTTAAGTATACAACATGTAAACTTTTATTTTATTGATTGATGACAGCTGTGGCATGTCAGCAATAGATCTTTTATGTCGACCTGTTATATTAGATTCTAAATATGCAATAGTAGGATTTGATGATTTGAAAGACATGAACTTTGTTTCATTTTGTCCTTTATGTCATAAATTTTTTCAAATATACAATTTTCTACATTCTAGATCCTTTCTACTTATTCTGTTGTGTATCATACTTTTTTGTATTAAAGTTTTGCACAAAATGCTTCATACATGGAATCTTTTCATGATGAAAAATATGGTAATGGTGATTTCTGTTTTAATGTTAGTTATAGGGAAAAAACGGTGCTAAATCACAATGAACCACTGGCAATGACCATCATGTAAAATTTGTTTGTTCCAAATTATGTATTTTACAATATCAAAGAATCATTAATGCTTATTTTTCTATTATGCCCCTTACTATTTATTACTTTATCTTTTTTCAATTCTTTTAATTTATGTTTTTCATAACATTAATGAAGGATATTTTTGTAAAACAAAACACAATTACTCTTTTCCATACAATATTAACTACATTTCTTAATCTTTGTGAAATTGTTAAAATGACGTATAATTTGAAACGGAGGGAGTACTTCATTGATGTTGGTAACAAGGTTTTTCAAGAAGAACCACAATCATAACAATTTACATATGCCCTCCGTCCCGAAGTTCTAAAATAAGTGACCATTTCACATAGATTAAGAAAAGATAAATGAAAAAGAGATAATAGTGAATTTACCAAATTATGTTTCATAACCACTGATGTAAGCTATTTATTTTAAATGCAAAGCGTGAGAATAATAAATTGAGAGTGATGCACATAGTACTCCCTCTGTTTCAAAATAAATGTCTTAAGCGTCGTTTCACTTTTTCAATTCACTAGTTATTTTTTAAAAAATAAAATATGTTCTTGATCCAGACATGCTCGGTTGCTTTGCTTACAAGAAATTAGTAATCAATAAATTATCATCACTCAATTTGCAAGTTGGTAGAAGACCTTTATGGATGACCACTCACTTGCAAGTTGGTTAGAAACATAAATAACTACTGTTTCGTGTAAGATTATAAAAATTAATAATTAATTGTAAGATAGATGGTGAGAGCAATATTTCTTAAACATTTTTAGTTTCAATTGGGTAGCAATTGCAAAAATAAAAGCATTGACCAAAACAATCATACATATATGATCAAGTTCAGTTGTCAAATTACAAAATAATAAACCTTTATCTATGATTTACATGATTTGTATACATCACCAAATTGATAAAACTAAGCACGTTACATCACATTACTATAGACTGATAACAAAAAATAATGCCAGTGCTTTTCCTTTGACTTTTGAAGCTAAGTTTTCCTTGGCACCATTCAAAGTTACTGTAACCAGAGGAGAAAAAAAGAGAGGAAATATACCAAACTAGCAGCATGATATGTGAGTTAAATGGCTGAGACTGCAGTATTGTTTGCCCTAGGGGAAGTGTTCCGAATCCTAAAAGAAGAAACAAATCTTCTGAGATGTGTACACAGAGATTTTTCAGACATCAAAGATGAACTTGAGAGCATTCAAGTCTTCCTCAAAGATGCAGACAGAAGGGCTGCAGATGAAGCAGAGACCAATGATGGAATAAGAACTTGGGTGAAGCAGCTGAGAGAAGCATCATTTCGCATTGAAGATGTCATTGACGAATACCTTAGGCTGATGCATGGAGTCAAACCTCCGGGATGTGGAGCATTAGTCTGTAAGATTGCAAGCCCAATTAAAACTTTGATTCCCCGTCATCAAATAGCATCTGAGATTCAGAACATTAAGATGTCAATTTGTAGAATCAAGGAAAGAAGTGAGAGGTATAACTTTCAAATTTCACATGAACAAGGATCATCAAGCAGCAGCAACAGCGCTAGAGAGACAGAAAATGGAAGATGGTGCGATCCTCGTCTGTCTTCCCTTTTCATTGAAGAAACAGAAGTTGTAGGAATTGAAGGCCCAAAAGAAGAATTGTCTGGTTGGTTATTAGAAAGTATATCTGAGCGCACAGTGATTTCAGTGGTGGGAATGGGGGGTATAGGAAAAACTACTCTTGCCAAGCTAATTTTTGACAGCCAAAAGGTAACAGCAAACTTTGACTGTTGTGCTTGCATCACAGTTTCTCAATCATACACTGTGAGATGTTTGTTGATAAACATGATGGAGCAATTTTGTCGGGGAACTGAAGACCTTCTTCCACAGATGTTGCACAAAATGGATGACAAGTCACTGATTGTAGAAGTGAGGCAATACCTCCAACATAAGAGGTATTTGATATTCTTTGATGATGTTTGGCAAGAAGATTTTTCCGACCAGGTTGAATTTGCCATGCCTAATAACAATAAAGGTAGTAGGATCATAATCACTACTAGAATGATGCATGTTGCAGAATTTTTCAAGAAATCCTTTCTAACTCATATTCATAACCTGCAACTTTTGCCTCCAAATAAAGCATGGGAACTCTTCTGTAAGAAAGTATTTAGATTTGAACTTGGTGAAATTTGTCCACCAGAGCTTGAGGCTGTGTCAAAAGAAATTGTTCTAAAATGCAAACAGTTACCTTTAGCAATCGTAGCCATTGGTGGTCTACTTTCAACAAAATCTAAAACCATGATTGAATGGCAAAACGTGAGTGAAAATCTGAGACTGGAATTGGGACGTAATGCCCATTTAACTAGTCTAACAAAGATTTTATCTCTCAGTTATGACAGCCTGCCGTACTATTTAAAACCATGCATTTTGTATTTTGGTATATATCCAGAGGATTACTCCATTAATCATAAGAGACTAACTCGGCAATGGATAGCTGAGGGGTTTGTCAAATCTGATGAGAGAAGAACTTTGGAGCAAGTGGCAGAGGAATACTTGTCAGAATTGATTCATAGAAGTATGATTCTGGTCTCAAACGTTGGCTTTGAAGGGAAAGTTAAAACATGTCAAGTCCATGATTTATTGCGGCAAGTGATCATTAGAAAAATGAAGAATTTAAGTTTCAGTCATTTTGTGCATGAAGGTGAATCAGTTGCAGTTGAAATAACTAGACGCCTATCAATAGCTTGTAATTCCAACAATGCGTTGAAGAGAACAAACAATTCTTATATTCGTGCAATTCATGTTTTTGGAAAAGGTGGATTGTTGGAGTCTTTCATTGGTAAATTATGTTCACAATCTAGGGTTTTGAAGGTACTTGACATGCAAGGTACGTCTTTGAAACATATTCCTAATAATTTTGGGAATCTTTTTCACTTAAGGTACTTAAACCTAAGGAATACAAAAGTACAGTTTCTTCCAAAATCTGTTGGTGAACTACAAAACTTAGAGACATTGGACTTAAGAGACACATGTGTTCATGAGTTTCCAAGTGAAATAAATAAGCTCACAAAGCTACGGCACCTTCTTGCGTTCCATCGTAACTATGATGCAAAGCATACTGTTTTGGGCTTTACAACTGGCGTGCGGATGGTTAAAGGTATTAAAAACTTGACTTCCCTTCAAAAAATTTGTTATGTGGAGGTAGATCATGGGGGAGTAGATCTGATCGAAGAGATGAAAATGTTAAGGCAGTTAAGGAAGTTAGGTTTAAGGCATGTAAGAAGAGAACATGGGAATGCCATAAGTGCTGCAGTAGAAGAGATGCAACACCTTGAATCACTTAATATCACTGCAATAGCAGAGGAAGAAATTATTGACTTGAACTTTGTGTCAACCCCACCAAAACTTAGGCGGCTTCATTTGAAAGCTAGACTACAGAAGTTGCCGGATTGGATTTCCAAACTTGAGGGTCTTGTTGAGATAATGATGGCTTTATCCAAGCTGAAAGATGATCCAATGCAGTCACTGAAAAACTTGCCAAATTTACTGAAGCTCTCTGTGTGGGACAATGCCTACGATGGTGAAATTTTGCATTTTCAAAATGGAGGATTTCTAAAATTGAAAGAACTGATTCTCAGTCATGTGAATAGAGTAAATTTGATCCTTATAGAGAAAGGAGCTTTGATTTCTCTTGAGCGTCTAAGATTGGAAAAGATCCCCCAACTGAAGGAGGTACCTTCTGGCCTCAAACCCTTGGATAAACTCAAAGTCATTGACATAGTTGATATGCCAGATGAATTTGTCAACAGCATTGAACCAGACAAAGGACACAACCACTGGATTATCAAGCATGTTCCTCTTGTTTTCATTCGTCAATGGTTTGGCCCAAAATTCTATGATTATGAGATTCGCACTATTAACTCATCCTCCAAGGAGTCCTGAGCAATTAAGTTACCTTTCCTCTGATCACACAATGCTTCTCTTATTTATCTTTAACATGCTTGACATTTTCACTATTCTTTCTCTTGTATATGGTTTTAACATCTTTTCCTTTATCTCTAATCTAATTTCATGTCACGTTAACGTTGCTTATCACATCTCTCACTTCCTTTCTTGATGTATATTTGAGATTTAAAAATAAAATAAAGAATTATGTAATAGATAATCATATAATATTTCAATCACCCTTTCAAGCAATTTTAAAAGCATTTTATCATAGCCTTAGTATATATACAAACAAAATCTAAGAGATTGACACAAGAAAACAAATGCATATCACTCACAAAATGACAAAGTGAACCAAGTAATAGGGCTCAAGTGGTTACTGAACTCCCCCAAGGACATATAGCTCGAGAGAACCCGATTTCGATTCTGAGGTGGAAGATGTTTTTTTCCAGGATTTACTTAGCTACCGTCCGAACTCCGGATTATCAGAGTGCTCTTCCCTTAGGAACCGGATGGTTAAAAAAATAAAAGAATGACATAGTGAGATACTGTTTAAATTAGTCTACAAAATCTGTTTCTGTTATGCTTCCATAAATTATGCTCAGAGCAGAGGTTTCAAATGTTTCAACCTAAACTAAACAATGCACTCATAGTAAAAAATGGTGACTGCTAAAGTTGACTTCCTCGCCAACTATTTATTTTAGACAGCTCTATGTGTGACTTCCTCGCCAACTATGTGTGACTTCCTCGCCAACTATTTATTTAAAAATTCAAAGTCAGACACTTCGCCTTCGACTACGCATCAGGTTTTATCATTGGATATTTTCTAATAGATCAGCTGTTCATGTGGAATGACTCGAAATTCTGCAACAGTTCATGAAATCACTTACTGTCACATTCTCTAAAGGATCATGGTCCATCAACTAACTTATAAGATGTTGAAATCGTTCCTACTTCCACCGCACTCTTCTAAACTCAGCTTCACTACCATGGCGGATTCTAAGCTTCCTCCAGCTCTCGGAGGCATTGTGTTGGATAAGAATATAAGATTGAATTTTGTTTATCTATGTTACATAGGATCGTGGTCCGTCAACTCCCTTATTGTAACAATTTGAAATATACAAAATAATATATGTTTCTACAAATAACTCCACCATAATAGCACAAACCAGTTACTGAGACTCATTCAGAATATCAAAAATTATACCAACTACTTAGAATAAATAAGTGATTCAACTTCTGTTAGTTAGTTAGCCATGTGTTAGTCAGTTGATTAGCTAGTCAGTCAAATATAACTGATTTTACTTTCTTGTGAGATAAGAATAAGTGGAATATAAATAGCAATGTAAGTGCATTATCCAGAATACTGACTTTGATTCTTCACTTTAGTTTTTGCATGTAACTTGAGTTGAACTTTCAGTTCTCTAAAAACTGGTATCAGTGAGCATTGGTTTGTGATGCAAGAATTCTTGTGTGAAGAGTCGAGTACGAACAAGTATTATGTATCATTGATTCATCAACTTCAAGCAAATTTTGGTGTTGAGCAACTGATATAAAAACAATTTGAGTTGAGGTGTGCTTAATGAACTTCAACCAGCTCAAACCATCAAAATAAAGAACTTGATAATGAAAGCAATTTTGCTGGTGAAGTCTACATAGGCATGAAATCTTGTTACTGATTGCAGTATCCATTTTTCCCAAAAAAAAAAGGATTTTAATGACTTATAAAATGAGATTTATTAGGGATGTGTGTGTAGTAAAGTCATTAAAAACGTTGTAAATGTATTTCAAGCCAACTCGATTTTGTCTTAAATCCAGTCCAACATGACCCATATATTATCGAGTATTACTTTTCCCACCCTATGGCCTTCTCCCGCACTATGTAAAATTTCCAAAAATACCCTTGTGCAATTTCCAAAAATACCCTTGTGCAGTCCGGATTTTAAAATTCGGATTCATGTTTATTATTTCGGATTTTATAATCCGGACAATTCTTATGTATAATCAGCTATCACTCTCACATTTTATCAGTTTTGAGTTTTGCTTTTAAAAACAAAAAAAAAAAAAATAAGTAAAAAATTCTAAAAACTTATCAAATAAAATCATAAAAATATAAAAATACCACAAAAAGGCAAAGTATCAGAAAAGGAATGTAAGTGAAGTTTGACGAGTCAAGAACCTGTGAAATAGCAATGTAAGTGAAGTTTGACGAGTCAAGAAGCTGGAACTGGAAAGGCAAAGTATCAGAAAAAAATGACAGTCAGTTTTATCTTTCTGAACCTGAAGTAGATGAACATGAAGCTAAAGACCAAGTTGGAAATAATGAGGTTACAGAGGAAGGAGGTGTAAACAGACCAAAAAGGAGCATTCAACTACCTCATAGGTATAATGATTATGTAAGATTGATCATGGTGATGTAATTCAACTAGCAATGCTGAAACTGAGCCAGTTATTATTGAACAAGCACTAAAAGAAAAACATTGGAAGGAAGCAATGATTGATGAACTGAAATCGATAGAGATGTGTTGGGTTCATCTCATGTCCTAATCAAGGCCGTTCTTGTTTTAACGGAGGCTTCGTTTTTAAATAAAAATAGACCCTTAATAAAATAAAAATATAATTTTTTAATAAGAAAAAAAAAATTATATTGTGTTTTTATTATAATTTTTTAATAAGAAAAATTATGTTATATTGTGTTTTTACTTTTTATTTGTAAATATATAATTCACTATGTTGAGGAGAGTTGGGATGAATTGGAGAAAAAAGAGAGTATGGAGGACATATGAGCAGCCTCTAATCCGTTTTACAAAAATTAATTAAAGAAGAAAAAACGAAAAACATTAAAAATGGCTTTGGGTGAGTATTGAACATGACCAAAGCAATGAAAACACTAGCTGGAACCACCGAGCCACTTCAGCGGATATTTAAATTTGGGCACATTATTCATATATAATAACCATTTTTATGCAGTAGAAAAAAGAAAAAAAAAACATTTGGGCCCCAAATTTTGGATGCCCAGCTCGGTATAGCTGTTTGTACCCCCTCAAAACCGGTCCTAATATAGTTTTCAATGCATTTGTAAATGAAATGCAGGCAAGACTTGATTAGTCTAAAGAAAATCAGGTTATTAGCATTTAGATTTCAGTTTTTTGTTGAAAATAATATTTAATTTGGTTTACCAGGATGCATATTGTTGTTGTTGCTGCCAAGGTGGAGCGGACCATGGTGACGGGGCATTGGGAGCTCCAGATTGAGGTGCACTACGGTTTCTACGTCCCCCTCTGCGGCCCCGGTTGCCACGGGAGCGAGAGCGGTTGTCGGGGCGGCGTTGGCCATGCTGAGAGGTGTCTTTAGAAGGCCGGGACTCGGTTGTGTGCATGGTAGCATGAGAGCCGGTGCATGCCATTTTTTTCATACCGGCTTCTTCTAAGGTGAGCATGGAGTGAGCCTGATAGAATGAAGGAAGAGGGTTGCTCTGGCAAATCAAAGTGGCAACACTACGGTAAGCTTCTAGGAGACCATATATCAGCTGAAAGACCATACGATGGTTATTGACAGGTGAACCAACATTTCTCAACTAGTCAGAGAGAATCTTGAGACGTTGACAGTAAGCAGAGACATTAGGAAAATCCTCCATGCGAGTGTTAGAGAATTCTTGCTCAAGAGTGACAACCCTTGCATTCTGGTTGTCCTGAAAAATGTCAGCCAAACGATTCCAGACTTCCATAACAGTGGTGTCTGGTTCCAGGGTGGTAGTCAGCATGTCATTGGAGATTGTGGAGTATATCCACTGAAGGACGATGGAGTCAAGACTGGTCCACTGCTCATACTCGGCACTGGAGGTATCTTCTAGTGTGCTCTTGTCCTTAGAAGGGACAATATGATGCAGAACCCGATGAGAACGTGCATGAATGCGTAACAGTTCGGCCCAAATACCATATTGGTCTTTCTCTATCTCAAGAACAATTGGAATATGGTTCTTGATGTTGGAAACAACAAGGGCAAGATGAAACTCGATTTTGGAGGGTGACATCTTGCCGGAATTACGGCTAGAGGACTTTGTGGATTTGTCGTTGTTGCTGCAGTCACTACGATCAGACTCAGACATCTCGTGACGAAGAGAAAAGATATGAACGGCGGCGGCGGTGGGGCAGAAGGTCTGTGGCGGCGAGGTAGAAGGGCTGCGGCGACATGATAGTATACTTGTGGCGACGACGGCTGCAAAGTAGGAGGTTTGCGGCGGCAGCTGTTTGTATGGGTGAGGGTTGGAGAGAAAGAAAACAGGGATTAAGGATCGATTAAGGTGATACCATGTAAGATAATGGAATTGTTTGTCTTTTCATTATGTGAATAGAATATATTTATTCATGTGTAGGTCAACTATCTAATTACTTGTAAGAAGAAAAATCAAAAAACATCAAAATCAATGCTATCATTAATTGTAGTAACTTTTTAAACAATTTTACAAATACACCCTTATAGAATATTGTGAAACATTAAATACATCCACTAACATTAAAAATACAATCATTAGATGAGGGATAAAAAAGTCTTTTAAGCAATAAATATATCTTAAAAGGTGTGACATTTTCTTATAAATAAAACCAAAACTTTTTTTGAAAATTTTCTTATATTAAGGACTAGAAGGAGTATGATACAACATAATTACAGGAAAATAATTACAACTAATTATGACTAATATTTTATTCTACTCATTCCGTCTCAAAATAATTGTCTTTAACATTTTTTCTTTTTCTTAAAATAATTGTCACTTTAAAATATTAATGCAACATTTATTATGTTTTTTCATTATTATACCCTTATTTATTGATTTCATTCAACTTAACTATTCCCACTAATTACAATTAATAAGGGTGTTTTAGTAAATGATCCTAATTCTACCATTGAAATCATCACAATTAATCATTTACTTAATAATCGTGCACAAACCTTAAACAACTATTAACTATTATTTGGAAAAGGATGGAGTATCAATTAAGTTGTCACTGAATTATTCAATATTTTCTTTTGATTTGAATTGGTTGATACTGATAATCTGTGTTTTTAAATGAGTGGAACAACTCATCGGTCAATATCCATTCTCACTCCATTTTCTATGACAAATTTGGAATTAATTGCAGATTCATTTTCTAGTATTAGAACCATTAGGGTCCGTTTGGTGCACATGATAGGGAGACGGGATATGATAGAACTTTCCTATCCTGCTTCAATCTGTTGTTTGGTGCACCAATAGGAAATGATAAATTAAACCTATTTCCAATCCTATCCTATCAACTCTTTGTTATTTTTATCCTTAGTTTTTGGTGGGTTAACACGCGCATAATATTGTCACACGCGCATCTTTTATTCTTCAAAACCCTTTTCGACTCCCACCCTCTCCAATAATCTATTTCTTTCAAAGTCGATTGCAATTGTTTTTTCTTCTCTGCAACTGTTCATCTCTCTCCACTCCACCACCAGCCTCCCTATCTCTTAGTTTTTTTCTTCTTCTATCTCGTTATCATGTCCTCTGTAACTCCAACATATCACTGTTTATTTTTCTGATTTATCTGAACCCAATTTCATATTCTTGGACGATCTTTCCATTTTCTGGTACAATTGCAAAACAAAATTTTCACGTTTTTTGTGAATCTTTGAATACTGATTCATCTAAACCCAATTTGTTGTTATTGGATTATTCTCTTTTCTGGTACAATTGCGAAACAAAAATTTTAACTTTATTTTGTGAATAGATGAATAAAAGGATGTTTTCACCGGTTATTTGAATCATTAGTGGCATCAGTTTGCTTTCTTGGTACCTTTGTGGCATGGATTTGCGAACGTCTTGCCATTGGAGATTTTGATACGTTTCTTAATTTAATTTTTGTTTGGCTTAGCAAAACACATTAAAAAAAACTATGCTTTCCTATTACTATTTATCATGTATGCACCAAACATGTGATATGATAAATATTATCATGTCACTATCCTATCATATCCTTATCCATCTTCTTATCCTATCATATGTCTACCCTATCATGTGCACCAAACAACCCCTTATAAATTTTGGGAATTACAGTTACATTATAAATTACGTACACCTTTTCAAGATCTTTTGTGAGCTCCTTTTCAAACTCCCAAACAATTTACTAGATAGAATGTGAAAAGTTTGTTCAATTTACTATATATTTCCCATCCCAACAACATTCCATCCAATCCTTTTCAAACTCTCACGGTTTCAATGGAAGATAGAATGAGCGACTTACCAGATTCAATCCTCCTTTACATTCTCCCCTTCCTCCCAACTAAACTTGCTGCAACAACAACCATCCTCTCAAAGAGATACAAATCCTCCTTTATTTATTCTATTATGAAAATTTTGTCTTTTAGTGTGCCACGTGACGTGAAATAACTAGTCCACGTGGCACACCGTTAGTTTTAACATTTTTTTTAACTTGAAGTTAATAGAAGGACTAATGACAATTTTTGTACAAACTGCAGGGACTGAAACCAAACAAAAAAAAGTGCATGGACCAAAGCCAAAAAATGGTGAAAGTGCAGGGTATTACTTCTTTTAAGGTTTGTCACATAGAAACACGTTTTTTCTTTTAAGGTTCTGATTGTTATCTATCTATCTAGTTCAATCAAATATGACAAATAATCAACTTAACAATATTGCATAATGGATATCATAATTTGCAACTACATGGACTACGGTAGTAGAATCAAGATTGACATCATGCTATCAATGGAAAAACAGGTAGTGTGGTCTTAGTTTGTGCTCCAATCTGGTAGCTTTTAGAATTTTGTCGCTTATTACTTCTCAAAATTGTGGCCAGGAGAATATTTCATGTTTTGGTGTATGTCTGAGTTTGTAGTTTTGCATGCTGCAAATTTTTGCTTTTCTTTGCGCTGATGTTAAGGTTAGAATTGCAGAAATTTATAAACCTGTAGACTGTGGTTGTTAGAAAGTAGCAACCAGGTCCAGGAGTATCATCAATATTGCAGTTTGTTCTAAATGAAATTGATCTTTGTATTATTATCTTTTCAACCAATCCATGTAATTGAAGTTCTCCTTTCCCTGTACTGTGTGGTGTAATCCAGTTGTTGATTCAGTGAATGAATTAATGGAATAAGCCTTTGGTTTGCCGTCATAATGTACGATTATGGTGTATTTTCCAAAGTTTTGTCCGAATATGATTGTTTGATTGGTTGGAAGTGTGTTTTTGGTGTATGAATGTCCAGTTTGGATGTTAAGTTTATAATTTAGGTAATCCAATATGTGAGGTGAAGTATAGAATTTGCTATTATTAGATAAATATTTGATGAGCTTTTGAACTTGATGGTTTGTGAAGTCTTCCAAGTTTATCAATTTTAATTTTGTTCTTAGAGGGATTACTGGAGTTTTCCTCTACTGTAAAGGAGTTAATCTTTACTCTCAATCAAATCCAAGTTCCTATAAAAAAAATTAACATATGATGTATGCAATAGAGTTGTTCAGTAGCATCGACTAAAGAACTTGATTATGGAAACAATTTTGCTACTGAATAGGATAGCAATTTTGCAATAGAGGTGCTAAATCACAATGAAGAGCCAATGACAATCATTTTGTCAAAACTCTGGCAACTGATGTTTCATGGATCAATCCTGTGAATGTCCTATTTTTTGAAGTTACCATATTTTAAATTAGGTGTATTATTTAAATTAGAGTTGGAATGTGACCCTAGTCTAGTGTTGTTAGATATAGAAGCAGATTCAATTTTTGCAGAAATAGCATAATTAGTTCTTTAAATTAGCACATATATAATTAGTTATGGATGTATAGTAATGCAATGATGATGATGTTGTTAATGGTTGTTGTTTCTTAAATTTTTTTATTGGAATTTTTTATGAATATTGATGAAGATGATGAAAAAAGTGGAAGGAAGAAGATGAAGAAAGCAACAAAAAAAAAAGGTCATTTAACAGCCAAAACAAACAGATGGGGGTAATTGACCAACGTTTGACAATTTTAGGGTTTTTTTTTTAGTTTCTTAAAAATCAGGGGTTTTTTTTTACAAAAGTTACAATTTCAGGTTTTTTTTGTCTATTCACTCATTTTACATATGCCCTCCGCCCTAAGTTCTAAAATAAGCGACCATTTCACATAGGTTAATAAAAGATGATAAATGAAAGTGGGATAATAGTGAATTTACTAAATTATTTTTATTAACCATTGATGTATGTTCTTTATCATAAATGCAAAGTGATAGAATAATAAATTGAGAGTGATGCACGATACTCCTTGTAACACCTGTTTTCTCAACAATGTAAATAATACATATAATCAGAGCATTCAACATTAAACGGAATGTCACACTACATTAAAATATAAATAGAGAAAAATTACTATTTATTAAAACAACTTTCTCAAAATTCA
>Ga0228710_1001581_pt1 | contig 34485 bp, 14 predicted proteins | sample MedpolnodulmetaG_FD_177995 | JGI IMG/M metagenome (GOLD analysis project Ga0228710, IMG submission 177995) | Root nodule microbial communities from Medicago polymorpha collected in Santa Monica, California, United States - pink nodules | ecosystem: Host-associated > Plants > Roots > Nodule... | reverse complement strand
TATATATTTAATTTAATTATATCTAGAAAAAAAATATTTATACAAACACAATACATCTGGCACACTTATAACATGCCAAGTTGCTTATAGCTAAATAGTGTTGCACACTACTTTTTTTTTTTTTTTGAGGGAAGTGTTGCACGCTACTATAATTTTCACAATTGTACATAATATATATAAAATAATTGAATTTTAAATTTATATTAATTTTTTAAGCTTCCATTCTTTTTTTTAATACTTACTTACTCTTTGTACTTTTAATCCTTAATTTAGATTGGATTAGCAACATCATAGTAATAAAATATTATGCTGCGATCAACCTCATTAGAAAAAATCTCTCTCGTTTCTTTAGGCAAAAACTAATAACAAAATTTCTATCTTTATTCAATAAGATAAGCAACACAATTTCTTTTGTCCGTAAATTTGTTTGAGCAACCAATTTTATCAAAAAGGAAAGATGTATAAAGAATATTTAACCCATAACTCGGGAAAAGTATAGGGGTATTTGCCTCGCAAAAAACCAAACTCTACCTTAAGTATTTAAACAAAGAAGAGGGTTTGAGTACCATTCATGATACAAACATTTTGCATATTTTATTAACAAGAAATCATCTCCAAAATGTAAATGAAGTTGCAAATATCATTAGAAACTCATAGATACAACTACGATAGGCAACACAATTTAAACATCCAGATTATTGAATTCAAATATTTAGACCTCTTCACTGTCATCAATTTTACCTTGAGTAGTATTTTCTAAAAATATGAAAATATAATTTAAAAGAAAATATGTATTTGTTTGGCAAGAATACTTTTGTCATTTAAAGTGATTCAATAAAATAAACATAGACAAATGATACGACCAAGTTTCTTTGGCTCATCTTGTCAAAAAAAATTCTTTGCCTCATAACATCAAAATAAAATCTTCATAAAGAAACATGAAAGTGAAATAAAATACCATCAAAATAAAATAAAATATTTAATACCAAATCACTATAAAAATTATTTCAATAGAATAATAAATACTGTTTTGTAATATAAGTATTGTTTTTGTATGGAAATATAGAATCAACCATGCATGTAAATAGTTCAAAACAATTGCATGTCTTCACTCTGTGACATTAATAAATGTGACATGATAAGAAACTGAAGCTGTCACAAACATGTTTTCTTGTTTCCTTTGAAATGCCAGTACTGCTAACTATACTGACCTAAATTAAGAAAGACAATTTACTAATCACTATTTTCTTGTCTATGAATGTATTTTTTTATTTTGTTTTTTTACATAGCCATACATATTACAACGGTTGCACATGTATTGGCAAATGGTTATATTAGATACGTAACCTATTATTTGTTGATAGAAAATATATTTTATTTTGGTATTACTTATTCGGTTTTAAGAAGAAGGTGTAACATCCGAGACTGCTTTAAGGATTGCCGACTGACCCTAGAAACCAACACGAGTTTTTTAGCGTGTTTTGTCCTCATTCACACGCATACCGGAGAACTTCCCGTTAGGTCACTCATCCAAAGACTACTCCAAGTCAAGCACGCTTAACTGTGGAGTTCTTATGGAATGAGCTACCAAAAAGAAGATGTATCTTATTGATATAGGTAGTACCAAACAATTCTTATAAATCTTGCTTCAACCATATAGTCTCATACCTACACTGCCTCAGGATCCCTTTCATTCCCGTGTGATTCAGTTCCTCTAAAAGCTGTCAGAAGCCGCTCATTGTCGTGCCTTGTGCACTGGCAACCACTCCCCGTCCTCATCAGCCTTAGGTGTTACAGAAGGGGTCCTAGTAATTTAGAATTTGGTCGAAAGTAAGTTAAACTTGACCAAAGATAATCATTCTGACCATAAATTGAACTCGAATTCTTTTAAACAATTTGTTATAAAAAAACTCGTTAACCACTTGAACACTAATCTACCTTCTTATCATTAGATATGTATCCTATTACCTGTAAATGAGAAATGATATTCGTACAACCATTTTTGTACAACTTCCTCTCTCATACTTACATTATCTTCTTATTCTCTCTCTACCTTTATTCTCTCTTTATTGTTTTTGACCAACGAGAAGAGAGAACAACAAGGTTGTCCCAAAAGTTGTACCAAAAGAATTGTTCAAATATCACTACTCTTTATAGATATAGTATATAATTGTTTCTTTGATTAGACCGTCTTCCTACAAGAGCAAATCTCTATTAGAGAGGAGCTTTTGAGGTAAGTATTGAGCCATCTTGTGTGTGGTGTCTGTCCGGTCTGGATCAAAGGGAGTTAGAAGAACATTTGTTTGCTAAGTGTCATTTTACTTAGAGAGTTTTGTGCTTATAGAAAGTTTTGTTTCTTAGGCAAGAAATGGAAGTTGCCGAAAGAGTTGTTGTTCATATGACATACGGTGTTATTGTCTATATGGAAGGCTAGGAATGATGTAATTTTATGTTCAAAGGAATCATATCTTGCAAGGAGGTGGTAGAAGGGATAAAACACATGTCTTGAAAATGGTTCTTGGAAACAAAAAATTGGGTTATCCTTATTTATTTTAGGGTTAAATATGTTTTTAGTCGTTATAAATATGTCAACTTTTCGTTTTAGTCCCTCTAAAAATTTTCTTCAACTTTTAGTCTCTATAAAATTTTCAATCTTCACTTTTGGTCCCTCTTTTAAAGTAAACTCATATGTAGAATTCATATTTTTTAATAAAATTTTCCGGAAAAATTCAAAATATTATAAGAATCACTCCAAAAAAAATTTAGAATTTTTTAACAAAACATGAATTTAATATGAATTTTTATATTTTTTTACAGTTAAAAATTCATATTTAATTTGTGTTTTGTTAAAAAATTCTATTTTTTTTTAGAATATTTTACACATTTATGTACAATTTTATTAAAAAATACAAAAATAAATTAAAAATAGGGACCAAAAGTAGTAATTGAAAATTTATAGGGACTAAAAGTTGAAGGAAAATTTTAGAGGAACTAAAACGAAAAATTGACATATTTATAGAGACCAAAATCATATTTAACCCTTTATGTTATGAATGGTATGCAAATCATTGTATTGGGAGATAATGAATTTCTCGGATTTTTTGACTTTTTTTTTTTGTAAAGCACGACTTGTACTTAATCCCTGGCGTTTTAGGGTATAATATCCCTTGTACTTATATTTTATCGTTTTTGTTGAGTATGACTCATGTATTTGACACCGAAGAAAAGCATAACAAAGTCTCATATGTATGCGTGTGCCTATGTGTGATAAAAACTAAACATGAGTAAAAAAATAAATATATACATGTGATCTAAATTATCTTTGATACAAGTACATCTTTCATGACAATTATATTAAAATCTCTCTTTCTTTCTTTTTTACGTTAACTCTCTGGTTTCTAGAAAAAATGAGCCCTAGTATTTTGAAGTTGGGCCGAGATAAGGATATCTAACAAAAAAAGGTTCTACCCATAAATTAAATTTACGTTCTCCTGAATAATTCGTTTTCATAAAACCCATTAATCACTTGAGCTCAATTGTTTGGTTTAATCTCTCCACTACTTGCTCTTAGGAAAATGAATATCAACCAAAACAAGTAATTCAAACAATAAGAACCAATTAATTACAAATTTAAACTTGTTTGGTACAACTACTATTCAGACAATAATAATTTAATACATCCTATCTTGCTATGCATGTATTTGGTATAACCATGAATTAATTATTAAATTTGTAGCAGCACTAGGAGATGAGTCTAATCTATTTTAAGTATACATATTCTGCATCAACTTTTTTGGCAGACAGACTTTAGATTGCAAAATGCATAGATAAGAGAGAGAAATTGAGGTTTTTCCTTTGTCAGTGGAATCACATGGATCTTCTTCAAGATACAGAATCAAGTAGTTTCTGTTGTCAGATTAAAATTGGCAAATGTTTCCTTCAATTTCAGCATCAATACTTTTACGGATTTGGATTTCTTGCGGTAATAATACCACACATTTATGTTCAGTAATCATTTAGGTCGATTGATTTGAGATCAGACCGTTCAAATTATAAATTCACTAGGTTAATCGGTCGAGATCATCACACAATATGTTTCCATTCTATTATTTACTTGTGAGTTTTATTTCCCCGACTTTTGAAATCGAATTCATATTCTTTGCTATCAGCGATGGTCTTCATATATACAATCAAAATATTGATGATTGTTCGATCAATATCAAACAGCCGAGAAAAGAATAGATTTTTATATTTTTATATTATTAAAAATTCCGAGTTTAAATTGGATTTGTTCGATCATGATCAAACAATCGATAGTCCTATCCGCGGGAATGTCGGAAATCTTGAATGTAGTGGAACCTGATCCCTTAAAATCTTCTCTCTTCTTGGTTTGTGTGCTCAAATCCTACTACCTCTAACCCCACCACTCTCAAGCTAGCTATATTTGGCTCTTTCTTTCAACCTATGAAATGACATGGCTCAAAAGTTAGATGAACTTTCTTCAATTTAACAACTTTTATGCATGGAAATTTTTTCCATGATATGATATGATTCCAAAGCACCAACATGTTATAAAAAAATGTACTTAAAAGAATGAAAACATAGAATCCAATATTTATTATATGGCCCATACTATATGTGACAGAGCTGGAAATCCACTTAGAGAGACATAAATAACTATATGATTTATAATATTTTATTTCAACCAAGCAAAATTTAATTTATAATTTTGCAAAAATAAAATAAAGTGTATGGGAAAAGAAGTTGCACTACTGAAAAGTTCACCACCTCTTCATGACTTAAATAGATTTGTCACAACTTTATACACCAATCTACACAAACATAAATTGAAAGAAAAAAAGAAACTGATAGGGAAAAAAGGTTGAGCAAAGTTTAGTGAACTTTCTCTACATTTTAGCCCTAAAATATTCAGAATCCAAATTCTTGTTGTATTCACACATTTGAGATATCAGTGGTGGTTCAATTAAGATCCAAGTATCCAAACAAATGTAGATTTTTATTTTATAATTCAAAATATTAGATTTGAGTTTGGGCAGTCAAATCTTAGTCGAATGACCACCGATATCCTGAGTGAGTGAATGCGAGTAATTTCTGACTCTAAGGTAGTCGGATCAGAAATATTCATTGATGTTCACACTAAAATGTAATTTATCATTTTTAACTCGGTTAAAAAATTTCATTTTAAATTGGTTCCGCATCTGATCAAAATCCTTTCTTCGAGTCTTAACGGAATTGGTGTTGCTGATGATCAGTCCAAGGCCATAAACTCTGCTGCTCATCAATGTTGTTAAACATGTTGCAAAAGCTTTCATCTTGAAGATCTGATCTTGAAGAGCATTGAAGGAGCTGTGTCATACTTGTAGGCTTAAGTGAATTTGATGTTCTAGAAAGGTCTAGATTCATATCTGAGCTGTTATCACTTCCATTGCTCCAAGAACCTTCATTTTCTTTTTTGAGGCTAATTGTTCCATTTTCAAAGCAATCCCTTTTCTTTAGAGTTTGTAGCTGCAAACACCATATATAGTAAGGTCTACATGAATGTTTGAATCACATTACAAAAAAAAAAAATGATTGTATGCATATGGTTTCAATTCGAGGTCAAAATTGTGGATACGTTGCAAACCTTTATATTACAGAGAAATATGATCGCAATTGCAATTGGGATGCTGTTGCGAAAATCTTTAAATCATTTATATTGCGGACTTAATATAAAGATTTTAGAAATCTATGCAATAGCATCACAACCGTAATTGTTGTTCATGGCTATAGTTGCGGGTGCCATATAAAATTTGTATAGGTAGCTCATAGCATCGCAATTGCGGCTATATTGCTCGCATTTGTCAGCATTTTACCGCAATATAAAAGCTCGGAACATAATTGCAACGGCGACTGCAACCGCAATTTAAAATCATGGTATGTATAAAGCTTTTGATTCCACTTTCATATGCATCCATGTGGACAACTATGTACTAATCAGATCAAAAGCTACCTTGTCTTTTTCATAGCAACATGGAATAGTTATATAAAACAGTATTTAATAGAAAAACAAACATATCACTATTAAATTTGCAGTTCTGGATTCTGACACACTGGCTACTCCTATGAATGATCAACTAACAATCAAGGTAGCAGAAAGTTAATAACAAAATCAATTACTTTAAAAAGTTATAAAGACCATGTGGGATCATAACTAAATCAATTAAATTGAGCTTTCTTAGTAAATAGGCTAGAAGAAAAAAAAACTCCTCTTATAACTAATTCAAATTAAAGAAGTAAAAAAAATAAATAAACAACTTTTGCATTAAAAAAAATCAAAATAAAAAAAGTTTGGTTTTCTTTTTCTTCAAATATAAAAATATATATGTTAATTACACATTCATTATTGGAGACAAGGATAAGTATTGAAATGACTAAATGATTAAAACCTTCAATGGTAGGAAAACTTGTTCTGCATTGATGTAATCCATTCACAAACACACATCAAATCAAAGTCCATATCAAGGGGGAAAATATGAAAAACAGTGAGGGGAAAAAAATTAACAACCAAAGTCTCCTTTCCTTTATTTCCAAAAAAAATACAATTTATTAATCATCTTCAAGAATAAAAATTTGGATATTGGAGTCAAGTCACACTCTATTTTTGTTCATGAACATTGAAAATATTTGAACTATTTTAAGATTATATTTTGAATCAAGATTAAGACATCTCCATTTTATTGAAATGACACCCATTAATTAATTAACCTCCAAGATCCAAATTAATCAAAGTCTTCTTTTCTTCAAAAACAATCACTCAATAGTATAATCAAGAAAGAGATTTTAGAGGTAGAGTATTGAAAATTTTAAAGATTTAATTACACTAACTATATATTTATATTAGTATTAATTAGTAATTACCTCTGCATGTAATTTGTTGTTTTGAGCCTTAAGTGTGTCATTATCAGCCTTAAGAGAATCAAATTGCTTCTTAAGAACTTCATATTCTTTCTCAAGTTGCTTAGTTTTCCACCTTGCTCTTCTATTTTGGAACCATATAGCTACTTGTCTAGGTTGTAACCCCAAAGCTTTAGCCAATTGCATTTTCCTCTCAGGTTCAAGCTTGTTACCAATCTCAAAACTCTTCTCAAGTGCTTTCACTTGTTCTAAACTCAACCTCTTCTTCTTTTCACCCATTTGTGAGTACCCTTCTTCATCTGATAATTGATCTTCATCTCCATGCACTAATTCATCACACTTATTGTTGTTTATATGATTGCTCTCTATGCCTGAAAATGACATGGATCTCTTCATCATGAAAGATGCACCATCATTACTTCCACTACCTACAATAACAAACAAAAGACATGTAAAAAAATTATTGTAAAATAACCACTAATTTACAAACATTTTTCTATGAAGAAAAAAAATTATTTTTGGAACATCTTTTCATTAGAAATAGAGAAGAGAGAAGATGTTATGGTCATGGTTTTAAATTGCAATCTGCAACGATAATATAACGACAAATATTGAGGTTTTTGCAACGGTATTACAATCGCAATTTTGACCACATCGGTCTCACTTTTTTTTAATATAAAAGTTTGCAATGTAACTTCGGATATAAATGCAACTTAACACAAAAAAAGTTTGAGTGTGACCTTGAAAGTGTTGATGAGGTGGAAAGGAAGGATAGGAGTTAAGAGAAGTTGAAGATGAAAGTATGTTTTCATGATGATGATGATCTTCATGAGTTTGGAAGATGAAAGTGTGAGAAGGTGGAAAAGCCATGGTAGAAGTTGAAGAAGAAAAAGAAAAGGATATGGTATATTAGAAGTAGTGATATTGGAATTATTCATGCAAAGGTATAGCTATAAAGCTATAAGGGTCATTTTCTATTTCTCTTATATGTATATATGTATATATCTCTAGTATATAGTATAATATAGAGGAATTGATTTATTCATTGAATGATTTAAGAGGGTTTTTGGATCAAAAGAGTTTGGCTCTCACTCTCATGGTGACAGAGTATTCAGAAAGAGGGATGGCTGGTACTGATATGATGATAGGTACAGACAGCGATTTTTAGGTTGAGAGACAGACAACAGATAGAGAGAGAATAAGGAGAGGTGGGGGATTGTTATGTAACTGTTCATTACGTGGTAATAAAAAGGAGAAATGCTTGCCAGTGTTTCTAAGACATTTTTTAAAAATCTTAAATAGTAATTTTTTTACGGAAAAAATGTATATTTAATTGATTAAAAATAAAAATATTTAACTTTTTTAAGAAATATGAGATCATTCATTAACAAGATGTTAATAATATTATCGTATATTACATTTGGAGCTTGCTTGGACACATCTTCTTCTCTCAAACAAATACAAGTAAAATCTCACAAAAAATGATTTGGACATGTACCAACAAATAAATAAAAAAATAATTAAGTCGTATCATTCAACATTCGTATTTATAATTTGATACAGGAAAAAAAAAAATTTAATTTATTTTTTATGTCCAAACATTTTTATTTAATACAAGAACATAGTTTTTTTTATGTATTATGAGATAAAATATAAGCATATAGTTTAATTTTGATAAAGAATTTTTGTAAATAAACTCAAAAAATTATTTGTATGATGATATCATTATTTAAAAATTAAAGTCAAGCTTTTATTTTAATATAAAAAGTCAAAAATTTTAATGATCTCACAATTATAATTGATTGTCTAAAAAATATTTATATTGGCAATGCATACGGAATAAATCTATAATTATAATTTATAATTATATATCCTAAAAAAATTGTACTATTTGATTTTAAATAAAATTTACTTATTTTTTTATTCATAATTTATCACTGTGTGAAAGTTTTAAAAATATATAATGGTAAGATAAAGAAAAATATTTGTTTAAAATTACTAATAAAATTTCTTAAAATGTTTATTAATTGTTTATTAATAATACTTTATCACAAAATTTTATTTATTTGTTTTGGAGCAAGAGAAACTTGTTTTTGACAAGTTTGTGTAGTTTTTCCAATAATGGAGATGAGTCATTAGAGGAGTGGACTTGTGTATGATAGACCTATCATTTTGAATTATGTAATTATTTATTTTATTTATGGTGTTGGTATTGCTAATTAATATCCACAGTTATGGGAAAATATGTTATTTGGTGCATTTTTTTGTCAACTCATACCAAGCCAGTCCAACATATTTGAAGACCTAAAACAAAATATTAGATGAGATGAAGTAAAATAGGAGAATCATATTCTTATGATTGTCACTCAAAATAAAATATGAACAAGCAAAAGTTTGTTCATATAAAAATCATAGAAGTCACTCGCTAAAATTATGAAGATGGAAGTGTGTGGAGGAGGCTAGGTTCTAGGTCTAAGGAATGGTGTGGGGGAGAGGTTTTCCCTTAATATTACAAGGTTGATGAAGTAGATCCATGGTGGCCAGAAAATTTGGACCTTAATCTACTTCTTAAATATTCTTCAAGGAATGAGGTGGTTTTGATGTAAGTTTGTTTACATGTTTGGTTTGGCAGGAGATGTTTTTCTTCTAATAAAAAAGATAACTTGGAAAGAGAGTTTGGTTTTGTGATATTCAATGAGGACAGTGGTGTAGGAGAGCTTCTTAAGAGGATAGAAAGGATTTGTATAGGATATTACAATTTGTGGGTTAATCTTCCTCAACTCGTCATGTCTTCATATTATGCTAAGTGCCAGTATGTGCACGATGCAGTTGTGACTATAATATTAGGTTCTCACAATCTCTATATCCAGTATGTCCATGGAAATCCTTTTATTAGACCAATCAAGCTAATGAAGGGGATAGTAATAAGGGAAATGGCCCATATCCTTGGCCAAGGCTAATGCTTGCTTAAGGGGGTCTCTAGAAATACTTGAGTTTTTGGTTTCAAAAGTGAAGATTTTTAGAGTTCTCTAAGTTTATTGTTGTATGCCTTAAAATCCTTTGGATGCTCGACGAATTCAATCGACCATTCCACTTAGAGATTTTCACTCTTTCACAACAATGTATATGGGTGCGAATCTAGTTTTGATTAGTTCATAAGAGGAAGAAGTTATTAGTTCTTTGGTAGAGTCCTTTAAGGATTATTGGCTTTGTTGCTTCTCAGGTTTTGATTATTGGTCTCCAAATTTAACCCCTCGAGTGGAAGAGGTGTGACTTTGTTGCTTAAAGTCCATTTGCCTTCATGGATTGAAAGAACACTCTCTAATATTGGGAGTTACCTTCGTAGAGTACTTGTGGTGGATGAGGCTACCAAATCCATATCCTTATTTTTTATAGGACAAGTCCTTGTCTCAATTGAAGATTAGGTTCCATTGACACCATTGCAAATATGATAACAAGGGAGAAAGTTTTCCAAGTTAAGATTTTTGGGTGAAAATTTGGGTATTTTACTTTGGTTTCCATTTTTCTGTTATGGATTTGTTAAGAGGTGAAACATTTCCATTTGTTTCTTCTTGCACCAATTGGTTCCAAGAAGTTCCAAGAAAGGCGGGTCTCCAATTATGGGATTTCAATCTATTCCTCTAATGAATATGGAATAGAGCAATTTTCTTAGGATCAATTTCCTTTAACCAACTCTTATTGCCAATCATGTGATTATAGCAACCAGTGTCTAAGAAACATCTTTCTGAATTGCAGTTCTCAGTACTAGTTTTTGTCACCATCAATAAAACTGTATTAGAATATGAATCTTCATGCGCAATATTGGCTTGTTCTTCTTCATTCCTTGCTTGCTTCCCCATACCAGACCAACATTCAGAAGCATAGTGACTGAACTTGTCACAACTATAGCACTGAAAACCTTATTCTTATCTAAACATTTCTTCTTGTTTTGATAAGAATTTTCTGCTTTTGAAGATTCACCTTTGTTATTTCCTTTTGACCAGTTTCCTGCCTTAGAGTTATTCTTGATTTTATTGAAGTTCTTCTTATCATAATCATCTTTCTTGATAGTTTGAACTTGCAAGGCTTGTTGAATTGATCTTTCAATGCTTCTCTTAGACACCATTAATTCTTGAGCCTGCAAAGAACTCTGCAGTTATTCAATCTTCAAGGTTTTCACATCTTTTGATTCGTGTATGGCCACCACAATAAAATCAAACCTTGAAGATAAAGTTCTCATAATCTTCTCAATGATTTGTTGATCAAAATTTGCTTCTCCACAAGCTTTCATCTGATTTACAACATTGATCAATTTAGAGATGCACTCAGCAATTTTTTGGTCATCTTCCATTTGCATCAATTCAAACTTTCTTATTAATGACTGAAGCTTTATCTGCTTCACCTTAGCATCACCTTCATGATGCCTTGACAGAACATCTCAAGCCTCCTTAGACTTTGTGGATTTTGAGATTCTTTCAAAATTTCTAGAATCTACACTTTGTTGAATGAAGAAAAGTGCCTTGTAGTCCTTCTTCTTCAGTTCTTTGTATGCATTCCTCTGAACATGAGTAGCATTTGCACCCAACTCATCATAACCCTCTGCACCTTCAGTTCTTCATCATTGCACTCCATCTTTCCCAGTTTCCACTTTCAATTGTTGGAAGATGGGTATTGAAACTGTTGTTTCCATTCATGGCTTCACTCTCAATGTTTCTACACCTTGATTACTTGCATGATTGAAGATTCTTACTTCCTTGAATCAGAACCAGAAGCTTTGGATACCAATTTGATAGCTCGGGAATGCTTGCTTCTAATGCAAGCAATGATTTTGGTTATGAATTTAGGGTTTGAAATTGAGAGAAGAAGGGGAAGATTATTGTTGTAATCTTATGAGTTTCATTCGTAGTGAAAAGTAATTAGATCATGCCTTATATAAGAGGCCTATTCACATTGCTTGCTTTGTAAGTTATCTAAACAAACATAACAAACTTAGCTAGATTACGTAACAAACTTTTATACCTCAACGGGTATAATATATGTATATAGTTTAATATAGGCTTGAATTAAAACTAACAGCCATGAACTTGCGCAAGAGGGCTGGACGGCTTAGGCGATCATTATTTTAAGGGCATAAAAAATTATTAATTTTACCGAATACATACATATATTTCTTTTTAACTAGTTTTGATTACTTCTATTGAAAATATTTATAAAAAATATATTTAAGAAAGAATCTTTTGCAAAAAAAAAAGTAAGAAGAAAGTCAATTGAATAATTAAAATGACACAACTTTATTGATTCATCCAGAACACCAAAAGTCTTAGACCGACTGTTTCCATATGTCAGATTTGTCATGGTAATTGTGAAACAACTTCTCATGTTTTTTTCACTTGAAGTTTTGCTGACAGGTTTTGAAAATTGATTTGGTGTTTCCAGATACTCAATCCTTGATGACTGAAAGTTGGTCTAAACAATGTAAAGATGTGACTCTTTCGAGCATTATCAATCTAACTGGCACTATTTTGCATTACGGGAAGCAGGCTCGGTTTGATGGAAGAAAAAAAAAACCCTAGTTTTCAAGTTGTCTTGAATAAAATAGTTGTCATTGTGTCTCTAACTAGCTAGTAATCATACATTATCCACTACTTCCTCTTCTATTCAAGACTTCCAAATTCTCAAGACTTTCATATGATCAAGGTCCACCCTCCTAGGGCACCAAGAATCAAAGTGGTCCTAACTCCTAACTCCTAACCTGGCTGCATGTTGCGATATTTATTGCTTAATTTTTATTCAGAGGTAAGTGTAAGCCCTAAAAAAATGAAAAATTAGTTAATGTTTCGAGATATAAGCTAGTGGCCAGACAAAATATATTTATATAATATGGTAATTTTTTGGCCATTTATTGCTAAGCATATAGCCTTGAAATGAGGGGGATCATGCAAAGTGTTGTTTGGTTTATATATGTCCACATCATAATATCAAGCAAACCCAACAAAGAACATATATTGGTGTTTCTAGAGAGATCTGGATGTTACCTGTATTTATATATTATTTTCTTACACATTATTGAGCTATATGTAATTTATTCAAAACTATTAAACTAATACATAAATTTCAACCTCTCTTACTTATAAATGTTAACCCGTCTCGCTATACTTAACCTAATTTTTCCCTCCACACTTTTGCATTTAATGTTTATCTAAAGTAAAATGAAATCATATTCCTAATTAGATGCTATTTTTTTAAAAGGAATAATCGTTAATCCATCTCGCTATATCTTTTACTTATTCTTATTTATTAATTTTGTTAGGTCTGCAGCATTTTAACCTAATATTTTCCCTCTCATTTTAACCTAACAAATTTCATCTAAAAAAATACATCGCACCAATTTCATTCCTATTCTCTTGCAATTTTTTTTTGACAATATTTTTTTTTGATGCTGCACGTTTGTTCTAAAAATTATGATGTTGCACTCAATATGAGCATATCAATGATCAGGTTATGATGCCTTCTATTTTATACATTTTCTTTTTGGTTTTTTTTACAATATTTTGTACACTTTTTTTTTAAGGAAATATTTTGTACACTTATTTAATACTAAAAAATGCATCGCACCAATTTCATTCCTATCATGTTGCCTTTTTTTTGACAATATTTTCTACACTTATTTAATACGTTTACAAACAAAATACCCTAATTTCCATGCAAACTCGGTTACCCTAATTTCCATATAAACTTCGGTATATATACCAAGCCCTAAACCGTGTTTCTCTCAATCGCCTTCAGATGTCGGGATTCTCTTTAAGTTTCAATGAAGACAATTTCCCTTGACTGTATCATTTGCAATGACAATCAACAAAAGTCAAGGGCAGTCGCTTAAACATGTTGGTGTATATCTACCAACACCTGTATTTTCTCACGGACATTTGTATGTTGCTGTTTCAAGAGTTACATCCAAAGAAGGACTAAAGATATTGATCACTGATGAAGATGGTGAAGATACCAATGTAACGTCTAACGTCGTATATGAGGAAGTATTTCGCAATGTGTGATGAAACTACATGCCAATGTACTAAAAATTTCATATTTCTTTTAACGAATTATTATAGGATTACCGAATTTTCTTTTATAATATTTTCAGATTTCATACATTTTATGAAGTGTTTTATTTTGTCTACTATGGATTATCACGTGTTATTTTTTCACCGTTACCAGTTATATATTGCATTTTATTATTCGTATGTCAATCCCTTTACAATAAACTTGTGCGGAGCACGGGTCAAAAATCTAGTAAATGTTAACCCGTCTCGCTATACTTAACCTAATTTTTCCCTCCACACTTTTGCATTTAATGTTTATCTAAAAAGTAAAATAAAATTATGTTCCTAATTATATGCTATTTTTTTGGAAAGGAATAACTGTTAACTCGTCTCGCTATACTTAACCTAATCTCTTACTTATAAATGTTAACCCATCTCGCTATACTTAACCTATTATGTTACGTTACGGTACCAAGGACGATGTCATGGAAATATTATGTTATGGTACAGTACCAACGTCTATGCTTCTTAATATTATGAAATACTATATGACAATCATGACATTCATCTAAACTATTTTGTTACTTATTACCATCAAATATTACCTTCGATATGACCCGTGTGTTAACACGAGTCGATGGTCTAGTACGGTTAAACTCTAAAAAGTTTCATTATATTTCACTTTAAAAAAACATGGTACAAAATTATCATAGAATTAGAATTTGTTAATAGAAGCAGGCCACTTTTAGTTGAGCTGGAATGTTGCCACTTTTGTTTGAAACCGTAAATAAACAATAAACAAAAGAAAAATGGATCTTTTCTCTTAATAAAAACAAATCATAAGGTAATTCTTAACAGGACATGCATGTGTGATGTGGAAACTTGGAATTTCGCAACGTGAAAATCCAGAATCCAAGGAAATAAGTATGGCGGTTTCTATATTCTATTATTGGAAATCCATGATCCACAAATACATCCTTTTTTTGAATTGTTTATAAATTATTTGTAATATAAAGTTTTTTTTTCTATAATATCCTTAACTCTTTTTTGTAATATTTATATCCTAAACAATTTATCATCTCAATATGTTTGTTTAATTTTTAACCAAACCCAAAGGGTGTCACCATGTGTATCTTTCAAAGCATAGCAAGTTGTTTCTTCATAAAATCACCGTGAACATGTAACTATTTTTCTCTACTACAAATAGTTAATGATATTTTTCACAAAATAATGATAGTTAATACTATTTTAAATTTTGAAAAGAAAAAAACCGTCTCGATCAAAATATAATAACAAGCATATTAGTTCATGTAGCTTATTTAAATCCCTATATAATGTTCGAATTTTATCGGATGTCCCATGTATAGTGTCTCTCTCTACCCGTAAGAGAAAGGGAATGAAGGAGATAACACATTTATTCTAATACACTTGATCTAAAGTGTCTCTTTTACGAGGGATCAACTTGTTTTATGATAGGTTACCAAGTGAATAAAAATATAATGTATCTATAAAATCTTGTCAGAATAAATACATGTTAACACAAAAAATACATTTTTCAAGGACGAGAACAAAAGGGTGATGAATGAAAAAAAGAGTTGTATGGGAATGTGATAGAATGTGTCTTTCATCCATTGATGGAGAAATCATTGGGTGCTTTCACTTTTCCAATGCTAACAGTAATCATATGTAGGCTGAATTGATGAGAAGAATGTAGACAAATACTCCCTCCGTCTCTGGATGTAATCATCCATTGTATTTTTTACATTTTTTTAAGAAAAGTTGTTAGTGCAATTAATGTGTCTATTTTGTATGTTAATATTACCAATTGTCCTTTGTTTGTATGTGTATTAAATTTGACTTTTCATATTTCAAGACAAATTAGTAGTATTAATTATGTTTATGTTTAGCAACAAAAATAATAAATGCATCTAGTAATTTGAAAGGGAGTTTATATTTAGAGATAAATTTTTAGTCAAAATGGTGCTTAGATATAGAATATATAAAACTATACATAATTTAATTACTTTAAAATATAAATATTATTTAATTTTTTCCTTTTCTACTTTACCTTTTTATATGTGTGTCTAAATTTTATTTTCAAATTTTGTGACCATACAAACCTTATTAGGGTATCAAATACCTACTCTCTCATTTTGCACATTGATTCATGTGATGAATGGAAAGAAAGGAAGGGTGGGGATAGTAATGGGCATCATTGGAGTATAGACCCCACAAAAGCTTATTACCTTATTAGCCATTTTGCTATTTGCAACCATTTATTGGAAGTTTGGAGGCACAACTCATAAATTCTCTTTGGAATTAATAGAATGAGACCATGTTATTACTTGTTGCTCTTTTCTCCTAAAATTAATTCATCAAAGTGCACTGAATCTTCTCCACATGCCCCCCTGTTCCCATGTGCCTTTCTTCCACTGTATTATCAGCTCCTTTCTTTTTAAAATTTAATTTGAATTTAAAGAAGAAAAATGTGAATTGAGAATCAATCTGTATATAGTTGATGATTTAATACTTGTTGGTCTTTTGCAAAAAAAATCTTTAGAGTTGGCGTGATTCTATTTTAGGATACGCTAATTAGTACTCTTAGGGCACTAATTAAGATAGTAAAAAATAAAAATTGTTTATTGAAAACGACAGTTTTATGAATTTCAAAAAATTTAATATACCAATTTTTAATATAATTATTTTTTTTTTATATTAGTTTCATTAATTAACTAGTATTCTAGGGGCATTCTCTACCATTTCCCCTACTTTTAAGATCAATATTGAAACTTCTTTTATTGATGATGTTATGCATATATGTAAAAGAAATAAAAAGAGGTTTGATAACAAGTTTATTTTTTGGAAATAAACATTTCGTACGGTGATATCCAATACTTACCGTGTGGAAATCTCCCTACATAAACCTCGTTTTTAGCTAGAAAATTGCTCTTTTCACTTTTGAAATTGCTCTTTTTCCCAACTGTTGTCGTTTGGCTAACGAAGTAGTGGAAAAGAACAATTTCTTCTAGCTATGCATGAATTTATGATTCTTAAGGCCTTTTATGTTTTAACCATGTCCTTAATGTTCCTCAAATTAAAGAGGTTATTTGACACCCTCATACTATTTCTTGGATCAAATGCAACATATAGATGACACATCAAAAGATTTGCTCAAAATTTAAACATATTTAATGCATTTTCATGTAGAGCTCATTGAGGCTATGCATGCAATTGAAATAGCTTCAAATTAAAAAAGATTGAATCTCTTTGGTTGGAAACAGATACTTATTTGGTTACTCTTAGCTTACAAGAGTCATTGTCTTGTTCCTTAGAGATTAAGAAACAATTGGTTAAGTTGTGTTGAGTTAATTAAGAATACGTGTTTCAATATTTCACATATCTTCATAGAAGACAATTGTTGTGCAAACAATATTGTTTTCATTGTGCTTCAAACAATTATGTGAAAACGAGTATTCACACAGTAACGTGATTTTGTTGAATGAAAGATTTCTAACTTTGCAAAGTTATGAATGTAGAATATCTGATAAAGATCAAACAATTCAAATTCAATTTAGCTTGATTGCATGAAATGAAACCAACATTCTTTTTTTTCAAAGATAGTTTTTTATGTTAAGAGTACACCCCTCTTGATAAAATATTAAGATTCGAATTGAAATGCAAAAAATGTACCGTATACTATATGGTAACCAATTGAGATGATGTTTCCAAATATCAAAAGCCTTCCAAAATAACAAATTATATGTGTCTTTGTCTCCATTACTATCTTTATATCCTATCATGTAGGCTTTATAGACTAGCATTTTGTAAAAATATTATAGATACGTACCCCATGGCAAGAAAAATGAAAAGTATATACAACTTCATTTCAGCCCCCCCATCAATAGATGCCTTAGGGTGCCTACATAAATACCTACCGGACATTCGAGACAAAACCACTCTAATTTGGGAATAATATATTGGTTGCTTTTAAGACATTTATCTTAGGTGAGGCACAACATGGCAGCAAAGGATTCAACACATTTGGTTTCGAGGTGTGAAACATTTGGTTTCCGATAAGCTATATTTATATATATGTTATTGATATACTATGGGTTGATTATTTAATGTAAAAATCAAAATTTTGCTAGGTAAATTTGTTTACTTTTTTGTCTATATGTATGCTCTCGACATGGGAGAAAAAACTTAGGACTAAATACAAATAATTTGTTGTCATGTAGTATTTCAACACTTTGCAAATGATTTAACAACATGTTTGCTATTTTGGGTTTGGAAAGAAAATTCAGATCCAACAAGGACATTTTAGAGACCAAGTTTTACCTAGACTAGTCTCCCTAGTCATGTTACTTGGATAGAAACCAACCACCCATCTTTTATGCATTCCCAACTAAGGAACATGGTCATGGTGTGTAATGTACTGGCCACTACATAAGAGAAAATCAACGTATTCCTTTTAATCGAGAAATACAAGTTACAACGTATTATTAATTGAGTTTAATTTATGTATACAGCAAATCTTAACATTCCTTTTTTCTTTTTTTGTCTATAAACCGAGTGAAAAATATAATTTGAAAACTCACACACATATGGGCAGGGGTTGAACCAGGTAGGGACATAGGGGGTTATGGCCTCTCCAAAATCCCAAAATTTTCATTTTTAACAAGTATATTGTCATATTTTAGCAAAATATAATATATATATTTTCATAGGTTCCTATTACTTTGCGAAAGCAAGTTGTTCTATTTTTATTTTCTAAAATTTGTATTAATTTTACTTGTTCACATTGAGATGATACACTCATGAATTGAATAATTGTGTAATTTTTTTTTAGAAACAATGAAAATATCAAAAGAGTTATTTTTATTTATTAAATATTTGTTCTAAAATAACAGCCTGAACCCGATCCAATACGGACTACGGGCTAGGTGGGCCAGCCCACTTATTTTTATTATTTTTTGTCAACAAGAATTAGCAGAAAAGAAATTATCGAATGTGAAAACAAATAGTATGAAATTTGTGAATCATGATCATACACAATTTTTTTTTTTTTGAAAGAACACAAATAAATTATTAGATACACACTTCTCATAGTTTCTTTTGAAGCAAAATAAATTATTAGATACACACAATTAGAACCATAATATAAAGATTAAGATATATGCTCCAACCTCCCAGCCTCATTTGTATCGTTCCTACTGTACAACTGGATCAACCTAAATATGACCATTTTCTTGCCACTGCCAACAATGAAATTCATACCCCTTTATTACTTAATTTAAGATTTGATTATATAGATTCCGTAATTATGCCCATATTTGGGTCTTCAAGTGTATGCAATTATGAGAAATGGATCTTAAATTGCAAAGTTGGCCATTTACCTTTTATTTATTTGAGGCTTCCTATTGATGGCAATTCACAACACTATTTTTTGGCATTCTTTAGTTGATGGTATTCATCAAAGACCATCTAATTGGAAGAGTAAAAATATGTCTATAGGTGGTCGTCTAGTCCTAACTAAATATGTCTTATCTTCTCTTCCGTTGTTGGGTAAGTAGTGTTGGAAGTTCTATGTTGACCATGGGGTTATGGTATCAAGTATTACCAGCAAAATATGATGTTTATGGAGGTAGAATAATGAGTGGGGGTTTCTTAGCCATCTAGTTGGTGGAAAGAGTTATATGGTATTAGAGATGGTGGTGGTGCTCTTGGGCCCGGGAGGTTTGAGTTTGGGATGGGCCATCGAGTGGATGATGATGAAAATAACTTGTTCTGGAATGATTGTCGGCTACTAGGAGATGTGATGCGTGTTAGATTTCGTCGTCTTTTATATCTTTTTGTTGGAAATGACATTTCTATGGCGGAGACGAGTAGACTAAGATGGGGGAGGGGGTTAAGGGAGATAGGTGGAGATGGAGGAGACAATTGTTTGTGTGCGAGAAGGACTTGGTTGCAAAGTGTTTCTCTTTATTAGATAATATTGTTTGTGTGCGAGAAGGACTTGGTTGCAAAGTGTTTCTCTATGTCTTATCATTTTGAATAGTGTCTCTCGAAGTTTCTCTTTTTATGTGGAAACTTCTGAATAAAAGAATTCTAACAAAGGATGACTTAACTAGACGTGAGACTCTTCATTCAAGGACTTTATATCTTTGGCCGGATGTGAAAAGGAGGAACGAAAGAAAGTAGAAAGAGTCATAACCCACATGCCCTTGTCTGTATTGCAAATTGGGATTTACTTTTCCAACACAATATACTTCTCACGTGCCCTATAATTTTTTTTTAAAATGCCCATGGGATTTTGGATTATAAAATCCTCAAACATCCTAACTATGTTCGGATTTTATAATCCAAAATATGCTTATATATAATCAGCAATCAGAATCTCTCTCATTTCAACAGTTTCGAATTTTGCTTTTAAAAACAACAAAATAAAACAAAGTAAAAAAATGATAAGAAAAAAAACCTGCCAAATAAAATCATAAAAATACCACCAAAAAATTCTAAAAATCAAATAAAACTAATCCAATTTTTTTGGATTTTTTTGAGAATTTGAAAAAATTTTAAAAAAATAAAAGTGAGTTGAAACGATGAAATTTTGGATTTTGAGGGGTGGAGTCCCGTAAGAAAGTCTTGATCTTTGATTTATTTCTGATTTCCTACGGAAGTTTCGGAGCAATATGATCAAGTAGCTCGACGACCGATTTTTTTACTAAGAACAACTAACAATGACCTTAAAACAGAAGGATGAGAGTTAGGAAGATTAATATGGTCCTTAAACGGGTTATCCATGTTACAAACTGACTTAGAATTTGTGATGATATAGTTTGGATTAAATAATCCGAACTGTTTTCCCCCTAAAAAGGGGTGTTTATGCGGTGTTTGGATTTTAAAATCCGAAAAGAAAAAACAATATGAACACGCCCTATTTTTTGAGGTTTTCATATTATAAAATTCAAAATGGTGAAAAACTCTTTTTTTCTTGACTTCATAACAAAGGAAAAACTCAATTCAGATTATAAAATCAAAAAACATATGGGCATTTTCGTAAAAGAATAGGGCGCGCAAGAAATGAGTAGGATGGGAAAAGTAATAGCTTTGCAAATTATATGCAATAATGAAGTGGCCCAGTAACAATCCATGAGCCCAGACTACAAAATCCATATTTTCGTTATTTAATGACGAAATTAGTTAAATCTAGCAAGCTAGGATTTGTTAGTGTATAATTCAGATTTAGGTCATTGGTTGCAGTTAGTTTGATTGTTACTTGTGGTGGTTAAGGGTAGTTAAAATACTTGAGTTCCTTAGCCATTTGGTTTATTTTTCATGCGTATGAAAAAAGATTTATTGAAAGAGGTCAACCTCTTTACTCCCTCCGTCCCGCAATAGATGACCCATTTGAAAATGTGCAATTTTGATATGACTTACTTTGACCATATTTTTCTACTAATATACAAAGATAAATAATATCATATAAGATGTCGTTAGATTCGTCTCGATGAGTATTTTCAAAATATCAAATTTTTATAGTTTTTTCTAATATATTATTCAAGATATTTAAGCTCAAAATTATGCATTGATATGCGTAATACGGTAAATTGTGTCATGTATTATGGGACGGAGGGAGTATAAATGGATTCAAGAAGATTAATCATTGCAATTGTAGGCTGATGATACCTTTGATTTTTTTAAAAAAAATTACTGCAATCTTATTTCACTTTTCTTTAGTTTTGTATTTTTCTACTTCAATTGATTTTGGCTTTTTTAGGCGTGGGTATGGTTAGGATTGTTTGCATAGATCCTAACCATGGTTCTTGTGGATTGCAAAAAAAAAATTTCTCTTTTTGCACGACTTGTGCATGAATAAAATTTTGATAATAATTAGCTTGTTTAGAAAGAAATCGATAGGATCAACTACATGAACCTTCATTTTAGAAAATTCTACCAAAGAGGTGAAAATAAAAACCTTCTATTTTTGAAATAAAAGCTTAATTCAGCTCGAAGGTTTTCATGGAAGTAACAAGGTTAATTGTCCATTAAGTAACACATAGGTGCATCAAAAATTTGAATAACACATAGGAGGCCACATGAAACTTTCCTTTCATAAACTTTGAGTTTGAGAGAATAACTATATGATGTAACTTTGAAAATAATGTCTTTAGTAAAAAACAAAAACTTTGAAAAAATCTCCGCTCTGATTACAAGGATTAGGGACAATATATATCAAGTATCAGTCCACCGAGACTTTGTGGATTCTGCAAAAAATAATGTTAGACTTCTGCAAAAAAAAAAACATAACAATGACTATAATAACATCATAAGACAAGTGTCATCATAGAAGAAGATAGCATTGTAGTTGTAGAAGTATTTTATGATACCGTATAAAAAAAAAAAGGACACTTATCACAAAAGAGTCTGTTTATTTAGGAGATAATGTTGCTACAATTAGGGCTACATCAACAATGATGAGTTTTGTTGCACATCACAGGTCGGTTGGAACTAAGAAGATGGCTTGTTGGGTTGAGATATATTACATGTAGAGAGATTGAGCTTTCATCGTCCACCGCAAGCCGCATCGAATCTTTCTCCACCGAAAGGAGGTGGCCAGTGTACTTGTACATGCTCCAACGCCAACACAGTGAGGGTTTCAAGAGAAAGTGTGAATAGGGTAAAAATTGTGTTACCTGACCCAATGATAAGTTGGGTATATATAGCAAATTAGTACGGTTTTGACTGTCAAGCCTTCACATGGACAGTTGTTCCTGAGGGACATGTGTGACCCTATGGATAGTTTTCTACCATTGGATCCGAATTGGACGGTCATGATCTGTTGGTCCAGACCATTATCTAGTGAAATTTAAGGTGTGTCCATTTATGTCTCCAAAATTGCAACAATGTTGATCCGAATTGACCCTATGTTGATCCGAATTGCAACAATGTCTCCAAAACGATTATAGTCTTTTATGTTATAATTGTCAATTTTTTATGGTATGATGGAGTACTTTAACAACTAAAACATGATCTTCTTTTACATCTAAAATGTACTCTAAATCTTTTGAGTAGGTGAAATTTAAACTATTTCAAATCCTATTTGGTAATTGAGCATATTTTAATTGTGGAACAGGCCTTTTTCTATAACATGAATAAATTGCATCTAATGCCTTCGGCCGCCAAATGGTTTTTAATGAATTTTTTCCATAAATCTCTTAGAATATGTTATGACAAGAGTATGTATATAATTAAGCTTGTAGCAATGTAACTATTTAAAATAATCTTTGTATTTTCCCTCAAAAACAAAAAAACAAAAAATTAACATTGGGATAAAATAAACTTTAAGTTCAATCCTTTTGAATAATAGTTAAATTTTGATAGATAGAAGGAATGATAATAATCACATATGGTGGAGGATACTATTGTTAAACTCATGTCAAGGCATTCAACATAACCATGTTGGCATTTGTGCGCTACTGTAATCTAGAACTTGTTGATTCCTTTGAATATTTTAAATGAAAAAAATATTGAACAAGAACATTATCATTTGTTTGTTTCTAGTTCGTGCAATATATTATCATATTATGTATCATTTTGGGTCATAATATTCGTTCGTCACGATAACTATTTTTTAGAGGTTGTCTCTATAATATTTGTTTATCTTAAAATGTATATATATGTATATATTATATTGATTTTAGTCCTTATATCATCTATATTTCAAGAACTAAACAAGAAAATTATATATGCAAAAACTAAAAATGAATTTACAATGACCTATTAAACAAGAAAGTGATATATCTAAAAATAAACATTGATATTTTTATTTGGTGCACCAGAGTTTCGAACCTAGACCAGTAAGATTGAAGGGTAAATTTTTCAACCAACTGATACTAGGATAACCGACAAACAAAACATTGATATTAATACCTTAAAAGGATGAAGTGAATATCTCATATAAGAAGGTTATAAAATGACAAATATATAATGTTAGTTTAATTAATATTAAAGTTTCGTCTCTAATATAATTTTTTATAACAGAGACAACATTGATAAAATTAATTTATTTTTAACCCAACATGTGTTGATGGTCTAAGCACGAGAAACAGGTATAAACCAAGTCTATTAGGTCTTAACAATACTGTTAGTACATAAGTTTTTCCAATAATATCCATAGTTATGGTTTGAAAGTTTTATCATGTCTTTTTTAGGATTTCTGAAACTGTGGACACACCTTCCCCACTTGCTTTAACACAACTGCAACCTAAACCAAGAGTTGGTCCTAGGGAAGAAATTTTATATAACAAACTCATAATTACCATGCAAGGGTTGAAGGATGCCTCTGTTGTGAGTGTTAAATTCTTTGTTGTTACTTAGCTATTTTTCTCACAAATCTCATTCATACTATGTGGCATTTTGTGTATAGGCCTTTGTCTATGTTGTTCTTGGTACTATCAAGAGGATTGTGTATAGGGAAAACTTTTGGTACACTTCATGCATATGCTCTAAGGTTGTCATATTATATTCCCATGTGTTCTTTTGTGAGAAAGGTCACAAACATGTCAAAAAGGTTTTCCCTAGGTAATGTTATAGACAATTGAATTTCATAACTAAGTTTTATCCTTCAACATTAAGCATATTGTCATAATCTCTAACTCAAATATCAATCCACCGTGTTAGGTATTGCATGAGGATTAGAGCTATTAACCACAATGATTGTGCTACTCTGGTGCACTTTTCAACAAGAGTTGTGCTGATACACTTGTTGGACATAGGATGGTATTATTTATGGTTTAATGTAGTGTGTATTTAACATTACATTATTAAGACTATTACGACGACTTCTAACTATCTATCTATATATCTTAGAATTAGAATCTTGAACTATTCTTAGGCTTCCATTGTGATGATATAGCATCTCTAAAAAAGCATCCTACTCTATGCTAAAACCTTATACTATCATTTCTTATAATTATCAATTAATCAATATTTTTCACTAAATAAATTTAATATTATCCTCCACTAATTCAATGTTTTTCCTATTCATTTTCCAACGGTTTCAATCTATCCAATAGCTGAAATATTTTTTCTTTAAAATCAATCGGTTACTTTGATGATTGTCATTCTATTAATTTTTCCTTAAAAAAACTCTACGCAACAATTCTCACTAAAGCAATTTATTGGTATATTTATAACACTATTAAATTATGCTATAAAGAGAGAATTCACTCATCAAGTTATGCATCATCTCCCTCACATTCTATTTTCATTTTCTGTTATAAAAATTCCTATTGAACCAAAATTCTTCTTGCATGGTGAATTGCTTTAGTGGCGGATATTGAATCATCACTATCAAAAACTATCCCAGATTTATTTCATCATCATTTTCTCTATGAAATCATGATACCTCTTCTATTTTATCTTATAGTTCACCCCATCCACCATCATCACTTTCGTTACTCTTCATCTCCTGATTATTCATTGCTTCCTAATCTCAAATTACTATTAGATTAGAAAAATATTTTAGCTCTACTTTTTTTTATTGATTTTTTTTAAGGATACTTTGTTTATTGATACAAAGTTTATTAGTTTACTTTTTAAACTTTTTAAGTTTATTCCTTAAGGTGAATGTGGTGATTTTTTCATGTCAATTAGGAGAAGAGATTGCTTCAAATAATTTTTTTTTGGGAGAAGTGGATAAATGAGGCTTCTATTTTCACTTTTGACGCATCCACCTCGACAAGCTTATGAAAAAAGACAGATCATATAGGTATTTTTTTTAACCCTAACTACTATTTTTTTTGGTTACAACCCTAACTACTATTTGCATAAACATTTAAATTTATTTTAAAGTTGCTTTATACAGAAATTGTATAAAGTTTAAATAAATTATTTCTAATTAGTTTATATGAATGTAGTGCTAATTGTTATCATCTATTATATATTTATTTTCACACTTATATTTTCGGTACACTTACTTTTTTGTCATGTAATGTTGTCATTTACGTATTTTAATATTATACATAATATATTAAAGAATGGTAAGACAATATTAGTAGAAAAATATTACAAATGACAAAATAAAATGACCAATATAATTATTTATAATGATAATATTTTATATTTAGTCCAAAAAATATTTATATCTCTAAAAATAGTAAAAGAGTTGATTAATGGTTAACGAAATTGTTGGATGATATCTCTTCAATTACTCGCTCATTGTATTAATGCAAATTTTAAGTAACTGTTTCCTATTCCTCAACTATGATAAGTTTCATATTCATGATAATTTAGTCACTCATTCATTGTATTCGTTAAACAAATGAGAAGGATACATGTGATGATAATTGTGTTCATAGTCACTTTCTTCAAGCAACTATTAGATGATACTTCTTCAATTTTGTATTATAGTTTTTCTCTCCTCTTTTTTATTCTTCATCTATTGACAATTCATTGGTTTTTATGATATTACTCAATTTACCCGATGGCGGAATAGTTTAACCCTACTTTTTTTATGTAGTCTAAAAATTAAATCTTTATATAAATATTAATAATATAGAACATGAAGAAGTAAATGTTCAGTCAATTTTTATTCAAGTATTTTAAATTAAATATGAAAGACTATATCTTACATAAAAACGTTGTTTAAGTTTATAAACGTCAAGACAAATGTCTACTATTTTTTCATATAATAATAATAATAATAATAATCATAATAAAGATATTAGAGTGTAATTAAGATAAAGAGAATTAAGAGATATAAAACATAACGCCTCCAAAGAAAGATATAGAGAAGGGCGAAGGATAAGATTCAAGTTACACATATGTAGTGTTTGCTTAGGAAAACACTAAATGAACTTATATGGTCAAATTTAAAATTTATTGCAAATAAATTTTAAGACAACCAAGAAAATGTTCTGAAAATCTAAACGAAGATAAAATAATATGATTGTATGAAGAATTATATAGAAAAAACGATAAGAATATCCCCCGATGTCGAGGGAATTGGACGTATAAAGATTCAAAAAAGAATTTCTCTAATTCAATTCATAATCTATATGGGACTTCCAAAGTTATTAATAGAGGGTAAGCCTTGAAGAATCGAAGAATTACAGACTAATGTGCAAAAAAAATTAATTGTGTGGACCGAAAGATTCAATAAAAATAAATGTATACCATTACATACAATCTCTATATCGTCACCAAAGAAAAAACTACAATCTCTATATTTCTATATCAGTCATCATATATAGAGTAACTTAAATCATTCTTAAACTTGAATTATGCATGTGTGTCACCTCTAAAAAAAACTATTTATAAACTAAATCTGAGTAATTTTTAAGCTTGAATTATTATGTTTATATCACCTTTATAAAAAATATGTTATGAAAGAGGGAAGAACCTTTTATAGAGGTGATGTTTAAGGCCAAGAAAAAAAATGTAGAAGATAGTTCAGATGCATAATACCCACTTTAGTGGTAGACCTACGCAGTAATTCGAGGAGTTTCTTTAAGTTACATTTGTTTTCTTGCTCTTTTTTATCTTTTCCTACTATCATGTTTTGCTTTTTACTTTCATGCTATTTTATTTTACGATTTTGACTTTGATTTCTAATACAAATGAATTACACATCTTCTATGTCAAAAGTAATTTTTATCTACTCCATATATTCTATATTCACTTGATGTGAGAAAAATTGATTTTTTTTAATATAGTCATTTTTTTTTAAATCAAAGAATAATTCAAAAGATCTATCAAATTTATTATTTTCAATAAAATAAAAAATTATCAAACCCGTGCAACGCACGGGTTATATACCTAGTTTTTTTCTTTATTTTTAGGCTATTTATGAGGATGTGATTCCATTTGAACTTGTTGTGCTGATTAGGAATGCCTATCTTTTCAATGAGTAAATTGAAAAGTGGAGACACGACTATTTCTATGACTAAATTGTGGATACATTTGTGAAATTTATTTATTTGTTCACCTAAACTACATGCATGTATGCACATCTGCATCATCTCAAGTAATACTAACATAACAATTATTATACTCACATTTGTCATTAAAAATAAATAAATAAATTCAATCCCCTGACTTGCTATTAGTCTAATTAGGTCTAATCTAATGATCATATTGATTTTATTTGATGTTGTTAGTCAGTTGGGTCAATTAACAAACTTACAATTAATATGTATATAAATTAAACTTAAAAAATCAAAAAAAATATTATGAATAGTAATTCGATTATTACGGAAACAGAGGGAAGGAAAATAGTTTCATACTAATATTTTATAAGACTTTAAAATATCGATTTATCTAATAATGACTAGAGTTACTTATCCATCATGGATCATATGTGCCAGCTGTCTATGTTAGTATTTGTTGGTAGAGATAACCTATGTGTACATAAATATAATTAATAAAACTTAAATTATAAGATAATATTATTTCAATTTTTAAGTTTTTATGAATTTTTTTAAAAAAAAAAAAGCAATTGTTAGAGATGGATATATCTAGAGACAACAATAGAGACATATTTTAGAGACGATGAAGAGACCGATGTTGGCATAGACGGAAGTTGAGACGAACAACTATATTTTCGTCTCCATATTCTGTCAGTAAACAACTTTTGTATTTGCTGACCCGACAAAGCATCTCGTTAAAGACGGATTTAGAGACGGATAATGATCAGCGACAAACAATTCCGTCTCTAAAATCTATCTCCACAGGCACCATCATAATCCGTCTCCAAAAAACAAATTTATGTCTCAACTTTCGTCTCTGCTAAAGACGAAGAGTTTTCGTCTCTAAATTCTATCGCATATCAACTTTTTCTAGTATTGAGAAACCCTTGTTACAAATTCAGAAATTAGAGTTTTAGTACTAATGTGTCTATTTTATGGTAACGTTTTTTACTGAAAAATGAGAAAAGGTTAAGGTATTTCACCCCTCTATTAATATAGAAACAACTAAATGCTCAACTTACTTAAGCATTTAGATATAATAATTATAACTTACATGTAAATTAGTTATTGTAAACTCATTTTTAGTTTTTGAAACTATATCATTTCTTGTTTTCCCCTAAAAATATCATTTCATATTTTGTATCATCAGTATTGCTTACTTCGCCAAAATTCATAGATTCACAGAAAATTATTCATAGGTCCGTCCCAAGTTTGATTCACATCTCTAGTGTATGGAGGAAATTCAATTGAACTGAGATAACTCACCTTATGAGCTTCACATATTCATCGAGTAGATTAATCATCATTAAACAACAGTTGAAACTTTGTACCAATAAAATAGTAACAAAATGAGATAATTCATCTTACGAGCTTCAAATATTCATCGAGTAGATTAATCATCATTAAACGACAGTTGAAATTTTGTACCATTAACATGGTAACAAAAAGGTGTGATTATTTAAAAGGTTTTGTAGAGTAGAGAAACAATTTTTTGTAATTTAAATTTTGATGTTAAATATGGAGTCCTTTAATTTTTTATGTTTATTTTTGAAATACATGAAAGTTATAATAGATCAAGAAATAATAAAGAGGAGATAAACACATATGGTGTCGAATACAATAGGTGTGTTATGATAATGAAATAAGATTAATATTTCAACCAACCGATAAGGGTGATCGATCAAACAAAATATTGATATTATTATACCATAAAGGGATGGAATGAATATCTGATGAGCAAAACCGCAAGTGTACGGTTTTACCTAAGTAGTAAAAATAGAGTATCGTTCCAACAAGGAGTTGTTCAATTTGATTGACTTTTAAGAGATGATTAGAAAAAAGTTTGATTGTAGAGATTGAGTTTTTAAAGGTTAAAAAAAATAATAATAAAAAGCGCCTTGGGATTATTGATTCATCGTAATGACGAATTCTTCACAAACAAACCCTAAACCATAACTTTATATTCGACCTACTTTCTAAAGACAAGTTTTTCTTTAGCGTATCAAAGCCTCTTTCGAGGTGCAGTGAGTGTGTTCCTCTAGCAACCACGCTCTCATGGTTGATTGCTATTAGAATCCTTGAAGAACGAAACTTTATATGTCTCAAGGTTTGCTAGACTATTCTCATGTTTCGCAACCCTTGTCTAAATTCACTTGTTCCAATATCAAAGCTCCGCTTTCGCATTATGAATTGATATTTGAGATGATGAATTAACAAATACTAACCCTCCGCTTTCGCATTATGAGTTTGGCATTTGTTAATTCATTATAAAAACGGTGAATTAGATTAGAAAGTATATTTATATAAAATTAGGGTTTGTGGCTTGGTTTGATTAGGATTACGTCATTAGACTTATCCAACAATCCCAAGACAAGAAAGGTCTACTCACTCATGATCATCGTAGCCATAGAAGAGGAGCAGATGAACATAAAATAAATAACAAGAAAGTAAAAGAAGAACTTTTATTAAGAAAGACAATTGTCACTTATTGAATTCCAAGAACAAAAGATGAATTGTTGTGATAGCTAGCTACTCTATTTATAGTTTACAATGACTTAAGCCCTAAGAAATATAACACTAGAATGTTCCACAAGAAACCACGGGCTTTTAGGTCAGAAGTAAACTAATAGGTAGCTTGTCCATGAAGCAGAAGCAGCAAAAGTGGGCTTTGAAGGTTGGCACGGCCGTGCTGCTGGTGGCATGGGCCGTGCTAAGTCTCTGACTTGGGGAGTGACATATTTTTTCCCATATTTCGTATTTTCATCCCGAATCAGCTCCTAATCCTCTTTCTTTTGCTCCAAGACTAAATCTTTAGATATTTGTTCCTGAAATATAATAATTTGCAATTGAAGTAAAATAATTGTAAAAGGAAATAATATTTAAATAAAACTAAATCAAATCTAGATAAAATAGACTTAAATAACATATTAAAAACACTAATTTATTGACTCATCAATATCTCATATAAGTCCGACAATTATAAAATGTCAAATAATGTCATTTTAATTTATTTTATATTTTTATTAACTAAAGACAATGGTATTTTTATTTAAAAGTAGAAAACAAACTACTTTTTAGGGTTGAATATTTTTTATCCCACAAAATTTTATAAAATTTGTTTTAATTCTCATCTTGAAAAGAGACATGTTTTGCCTCGCTACTAATCAAATAATGATATTGCGTCATACATGAAAAATGATTAAAAATCAATTTTTAGAGACACAAAATATCAAATTTAAAAAGTTAAATGACAAAAACACATCATTTTTCCACGGAGAACCCTAAGAGATGAGTTTTCTATTATTGAAAGAATAAAAAAATAGAGAAAGCAAGTGTTATCGCGAGAGAGCAAGGTTGGTCCAAGGGCTAAACGATCGTAGTTAAGAGTTTAAGCTTCAAAACCTTGAGACAAAAAGGGGTCTCAAAAAAATTCACATTGGTTATAAATGTATAATATGAAAAATTAAAAATAAATATTTCTCTATTTTGTGTATATAAAGCTGAATTCCCAACATCTTATTGTTGGATTAATTATTTAATTAATCAATTATGGATTGACAATAATCAATTATTATGTTAATATTATATTATAAATTATGGTCTATTGTGTTAAGCACTAATTAATTGATGAATATGTGTCATTGTGTTATTCTTTCTAAATGGACCGTGATGGGTTGGACCATTTAGCTCAGCCCAATGAGAGGTCTCTGCCCTCAGCCCCAGCCATCCCATCAGACGGTTAAGCATTCTGAACATTCTAGTGCTAAATTCTGGTACACAATTTCTTCTTCTTTCTCTCTATGATATCCCATAATTTGTATCTAGTGATCCATAGCTAAACTCTTAAACTTTTATCAATTGGTATGGAGCTGATTAGATACAATTTATGGCTATCATTCTATGTATGAATATTTATGAATCAATGAATCCATCGACCGAGATGCACTGTGATGGTCAATATAATCTTGTTGTGTTATTGTGGTTTAAATCGTAATATTTAAATCCTACTGCAACAATGATGAATGATTTCAATTGATTTATTCTGCCCTAAACAATTTTGTTGAATGAAATCTATGATCGATGTATCTTGTATCACTGTTTTGGCTTGAAATTATATGTACAGTGTATCCTTCATTCTATATGACATAACTGGTTTTCGATTGAATGAGAAATTGATTTTAATAGTTAATAGGCCTATAACAAAACTGGATGTTTCAATTCAGATTTGCCATTAAAACCCATTATATGATAATCCTAGTGTTACGATAACTAGATAGTGAGAAATTGATTTTATTTTCAATTTGAGGAATACTAAGTTTAAAATCTAACATTTCTCTCTATTAGCCTCATAATCCTCTAAATTAATATGTGGTTTCTTTTCCCTATCAAGTGCCATCAAAACCAAATCAAAGTTGTTGCCTTGCGGCGAGAAATTACAGGCCGGCAGATGCCGATCCGGTTCAAGTCAAATATTTCAAAATTTATCATTATTTTGTGCCAGTTAATTATTAACTATTTATTTTTGATCAATTTTGGGGAGTAAAGTGTTTCTAAAATATCATATTCTCTTGAGCATAAACATTATTGATTTGTATAATTGTAATCTCACCTATCGTGGGTACAATTATGCGAATTTTGTTAAATAGATTAACATTATATTGGTAATAGTCATACCCTATCGGTGTGTTATTATTAATATAATTGTTATTGTTCAATGTACCTTAATTTTTATACTTATGTCAAATATAATTAGAGTACCCTTTCAATTTTTAATTTGAGACATAAGAATTGTACATTGTGTTGATATAATTCTTCCTTATTATCCTTAAGATCCTTGAAAGACATTGCAATAAGTAAGTTACTCTATTAAAAGACATGTAGAAAATTGTATAAATTTTGCAATCCAACATTATTATATTTTGAATTAAATTTCTACCTAAATGTGATTTTTTATATATAAAAATATTTTGGATTGCTAATATCCCTTTTGTTATGTGAGTGACGGACATACCCTATCGGTGTGACGTTACTTAACATATCATTTTATGATAGAGAAATAGTTGAATATTTTATTTAAAATATCTTTCAAACTTTTTAATTCAACTATCATTGTCTATTCTCTATCAAGTGGGAGAATCCTTGTTGCTATGTATTGTGTAACGTGATGGACATACCCTATTGGTATGACATTACTTAACATAATCATCATTTTGTAGGTAAGAAAAATACCTTATCAGTATCATTCTCCACCAAGTGGAGAAAATATAATTCTTCAACAAGCGAGGAAAATTCTACATGTCAATTAACTATATCTTATAAACAAATATATTTATTTGTTTTATAACTCTAGATATAAAATTATTGTAGAGACTTATATTGAGGATATTAATTATATTCTTTTCTCATAAATTATTATACACTTCCATATCCGTTTATATTATTGTAAATAATAATAAATGGTATATTTGAGATATTTAATTTTACCATTTTCACTATATTTTGACATATTTTATGCTATTGCTATTCTATAATACTTATGGAAGTTTTTGACTATTTTCTCTTATATCCTCAATAATAATAAAATATAAGTCTCGTGTATTTCCGCTACGTGTAACCTGATATTTTCTCAAATGTGTGGAAGTATAACTGTAGCATCTGAGTTTTGAGTGAGTTACTAAAATTGTGAATAGAGTCGTATATCCTACTTTATGATAATAGAGACTTATCTCACTCATATGATGATAATTTTTTTATATAATCATCATACTCTGTCATACAAAAGTTACTGTATTTATAAAAATTCTTTGGAATTTTAATTGTGAAAAAGGAGATCTTATGTTATGAAATTCTTAAATGAAAATTTACATTCTCCTTAATTCTAAATGCAGAATATGTGGTTAACTACGAAACCAAATTCTTGATAATATCTGCCATTGATAAAATATGTGTTTATGGAGGTTTCATATTATCCTTGAGTTACCACTTGTGTTAATAATTCTGCTATGCACATGTGCAAAATATGTGGTTGAGTTCATGACACTCTGTTAGTTAAAATTATATAACCACTTATGTTAATAATTTTGCACTAGCAATTAAGTATCCCACTATTGAATATTACATTATTATAATATTTTTATATCAGTGATCACTAATGAGAATCCCACTTACTCTTGTTTATATATATGTGGGATCAGTGGGAATGTTGATAGGTCTGCAAGTGTACGGAAATATCTGTTTTAGTATAAAAGGTTTGTCGAATCCACAGAGACCAATGTCAAGTACCGTAATTAATTGTCACGATGTTTATCTAAGGCGATTGTAATGATATGGGTAAAAACTAGGAAAATTGAATTGGTTTGATTAACTATTTAATAAATGAGCGCCCGGAATGTAACTTATGTTGACCGTTGATATCAGCTGAGTAGCGATTATTTTTTTATAGTAGGAAAATATTTTCGCGCGTAAAAGGATTAAATTAAAAAGAAGTCGTCTCGCTTTCACGATCTCAACATAGAATCTTGACCGTATAATCTATTCGACCGCTTTCGCGTGTTCGCCTT
>Ga0228710_1001579_pt1 | contig 34491 bp, 23 predicted proteins | sample MedpolnodulmetaG_FD_177995 | JGI IMG/M metagenome (GOLD analysis project Ga0228710, IMG submission 177995) | Root nodule microbial communities from Medicago polymorpha collected in Santa Monica, California, United States - pink nodules | ecosystem: Host-associated > Plants > Roots > Nodule... | reverse complement strand
TCATGAAAAATTTAAAAGCTAAACTAAGATTCTCATAAAAGAAAAGCGATATACTTGCATGCAGATTTTTATACAATTGTCTTAAATTGAATTGTTCATCAAATTTAGTTATTTACATACTACACAAACCATCGTTATAATAAATTGATATTCAAACCATCCCTACAATAACTTGATATTCATTAGGAATAAATTTATAAAAATAAAAAAATTCTAAACATTGCATTGCATTTGTCCCACGTACAAATAGCTAAATTGTGGTTAAGTAAACAACTTTACCTTTAAAATGAATCACTAATGACCATATATATATCTACAAATAAAACCTGGAATGGTGAGTGAAATGAAATGGTGACCAAATAAAACCAAAGAGATTATTAAGAAAACTGCAAATGACCCTACACCAGCTGTAAATGACTGCAAATGAAACCAAACTGAATCAAAAGCTGAATAGAATCAAAACTGACAAATCAAAAGCTGATCTTCCATAGAATCATCAACCAAAATCAAAATGGAATTGGAATAGTATAACTAACAATGGAATTGTCATTTAAATTGTAAATCAAAATCGATATCAAATTGAATAAGAAATTAAGAAAGAACAAATTGCAGACCTCCATCGACGGTGGTCTTCCGACCACGGTGCCGGAAGTGGAGGCGATGGGAACATGATAGAGAGAGAAGATGAACCAGGAAGGTGTGAAAGGAGGCGATGGAAATCTAGGAGAAATGAGAGAAGAGACAAATTTTATTTGTTTAGCAACGGTTAGGGTGATTTGTTTTGATACGCATGAGTGATTACGTTTAAGAGTAACAGAAAGGAAACGATGAAAACGATTTTGCTTTGTTTTCAATAAAATTAGGATAATTAGTTTGGAAATGATTTAGCTTTATATTCAATAAAAATAGAATAATTAGTTTGAAAACGATCTTGCTTTGTTTTCAATAAAAATAGGATAATTAGGTTGGAAAAGATTTTGATTTGTTTTTCATAAAAATAGGATAATTAGTTTAGGTTGGAGGGAAACGTATCACAAAAATAGGAAACGATTTTGATATTTAGTTTGGATATGACTTTGTTTTTTTTTTAAATAAAAGGAAATAATAGGAGCGATATGTTGTTTTTTTGTTATGGATAAGAATAGGAGGATCTGTTAATTTTACAGAAAAATTAGGAGTGATTTGTTTATTTTGATGGAGCGATTTGTTTATTTTGATTTCCATAACAATTAATATTTTGTTTAAATTAAATAGGATTAATATAGTAAAATTAAGCAGAGAAATTAGGGTAAGTCCAGGGCAAAATATTGCTTACGGATTAATTTTAAGTAATAAGAGATTATTTTTATGCCACTTAAATACTAATTATTATCTTGTCAAAAAAATTACTAATTATTATTCTGATCAATTTGGCATAAATTTTGGATTTATTTTGACAACTAAAAATATTTTATATATTATTATTACCTGGGGAATAAATTGATATCTATAATTTCATATTCACGTGTGTTAATATTCCTTACTCTTTGTGACGTTTATAAGATGTCATCGAGGAATTTTAAACCCATAATTGACTAGTAAATGTTATATTATTTCAAGATAAAAATATAATTTATCTTGTACCGAAAATATTCGGAAGATTTGACTTATTCTATACATTTAAAATTTGGGATTTAAATTATATACTCTAAATATTTGATGTGAATTAATATGAGAATCATATACTTTTTTAAATCATATATTCTCTATATTTGAGTCTAAAATATTCTTAGACTCGATCTTGTATATTCTTGCATCAAATATTCTATATAAATTACTATATTTTGCGATTTGTTGCCTCAACTATTTATTAAGTAAAGAATAATTTGACTATTATAGTATATATATATTTTTGATTTGTGGGTTTCAAAATTTTGTTAAATCTTGAAAGGGTCGTATCAATTAAACTCAGAATATTTCTTTTCAAAATCATATATTCTCAATATTTGAGCCTACACTGTTTTAAAATTTCTCTCTAATGTTTGTAACACTAACTATCTAATCAATTAAAACGTTACTATTGTGAATTTATAGAAGGCTCAATTTTATTAATTTTAATGTCAAATATAATTAATTTAAATTTCACCTTTTTAAATATTCTTGGCATTATACATATTCTAATATAATATATTCTTTAATTCATATTTTCTTAGGATAAAGATCCAAAGTTTACTAATTGATCATTCTTTTGGCGACATATTTAAATTTAGACACTTGTCTCTGATTCTTGTCACAAATTGATATAAAGAGTCCTAATAATATTTTATTATTAAAATGAGTATAGTGAATTGTATATTATATATGCCATTATATTAAGTGAATTTATAATTGACATATTTCTCTTTAATATACATTATGCTTTCTACTATACTCTCTAATCTAGATCTGCAATTTATTACTCTAAATTTTGTGACAAACACCATTAACTATCTAACTATGTATATTGTTGCAATTAAATATTTGGATGACTATAATATTACACTATATATAGTGAATAATGCATTTTTGCATTTTTTTTTTATTTCTAAACTTCTTTGTACGCTTCTTTGTTGTTTATCCGTTAAATAATACCAAAACAACTCATTGAAAATTGAGGCAATTTTAAAACAATTATCATCCTTACAACTGAATACTTATATAAATCATATTGATTTATAATTAAAGTCTCATATATGTCTATTTATAATTATTTATTCTGTATTCATGAATATTTTGAGATAACTATATAATAAGACATTCTCGTTAAGTTATCAAAAGTCATTGACTCTAAGCATAAGGATGAATGTCACACTCTCCGAGGTAAATCATGATTTAATTATTTTTATCCTCTTGTGATTTATTGTATATTATTGCACATATGAAGAAATTTATTTATTCCTCCCTTCTTCTCTTTTGTTGTGCAACTATGAAATCCTATATATATAAAAGTGAAATTCTTTTCCAGAATATTCTAAACATAAGTCTATTATTATTTATTATTTTCTTACTATAATACTTCATTTTTGTATATTCTAATTCTAATTTATAGTTGGAGTATTTAAAATTTTATTCTAAGAGTTATATTCTGGATAAATGCAAAACTATTTGACACACTTTTATTTTAAATAATAACTCTTGTTGTTATACTATTTCATATAAGTAAATTCTAAAGTTATATTTATGATATGCTAATTTAAAATATTGTTAAGCATGTCATTTTATTATTTGATTATGACCGAAGTTGAGTAAATTAAATACAGTTGTTTATGCATGATATTATTTTATCATATTCTTTTAAGCATAAACATTATTGATTTGTATAATTGTAATCTCACCTATCGTGGATGCAATTATGCAAATTTTGTTAAATAAGATTAGCATTATATTGATGACAGTCATACCCTATCGATGTGTTGTTAATAATATAATTTATTATTCAACGTACCTTATTTTTTTATACTTATGTCAGATATAATTAGAGTAGCCTATCAATATTTAAATTTTTTGAGACATAAGAATTGTACATTGTGATGATATAGTTCTTAATTATTATCCTTAAGATCATTGAATCAGATTACAATAAGTAAGTTACTTTGTTAAAAGTCATGTAAAAAACTATATAAATTGTGCAATCCAATATTATTCTAATTTTGAATTTTATTTCTACTTAAATGTTTTTTTTGGGTATATATATACATATATAAGTATTTTGGATTGCTTCTAACCCTTTGTTATGTGAGTGACGGACATACCCTATCGGTGTGATTTTACTTAACATATCAATTTGTGATAGAGAAATAGTTAAATATTTTATTTAAAATATCATTCAAACTTTTTAATTCGACTATAATTATTTATTCTCTATCAAGTGGGAGAATCCTTGCTATGTATTGTGTAACGTGATGGACATACCCCATCGGTATGACATTACTTAACATAATCATCCTTGTGGGTAAGAAAAATACCTTATTAGTTTAACTATCATTCTCCATTAAGTGGAGAAAATATAATTCTTCAACAAGCGAGGGAAATCCTACATGTCAATTAACTATATCTCATAAACGAATATTTATTTGTTTTATAACTCTATATATAAAATTATTGTAGAGACTTATATTGAGGATATTAATTATATTCCATATCCTTTTATATTATTGTAAACTTATTTTGTAAAAGCAATATGTCAACCAAAATTCTTAACATCTCCATTGAGAAAAAAATTATTATACTATTCTTCTAAATAATTATAATTAAATGGTATATTTGAGATATTTAATTTTACCATTTTACTATATTTTGACATATTTTATATTATTGCTATTCTTTAATATTTATGGGAGCTCATGACTATTTTCTCTTATATCCTCAATAATAATAAAATATAAGTCTCATGTATTTCCGATGCGTGTAACCCAATCCTTTCTCAAATGTGTGTAATTCTAATTGTAACATTTGAGTTTTGAGTGAGTTACCAAAATTGTGAATAGAGTCTCATATCTGATTTTATAATACCAGAGACTTATCTCGCTCATATGATGATAAACCTTTTATATAATCATCATACTCTGTCGTATAAAAGTTACTGTATTTATAAACACTATATATATGATAGAAAATATATGATCACTGATGAGAATCTCACTCGCTCTTGCTTATATATATATATATATATATGTATGTATATATATATCTGTGTGTGTGTGGGGGATCAGCGGGAGTGTGTACACAACGCTATATACAATGAGCTCAAATGAGAAATCTCACTCTTGTTTGTATATATGTGAGATCAAGAGAAATGTGTACACAATATTATATACATATAATATAGAATTCCTGTCATTGTCATATACTCTTGTGCACACTATAAAATATGACATAGAGTAAGAGACTTTAATCTTTAGTCTCATTCTATTATATTGAGATATATATTAAAATTCTTTTAATCTCAATAAGCGTTATAATTGGATGCTTAAATCAATTTTGCTGGAATATGCAGAATAACCTCTTAGCATGCAAAGATATATTGTGCTTCTCTTTTACCAACATTTCACATTTTACGAGGTCATAAATAATAAGTACAATACATAACATCAATACTCCTATCGAGTATGATATTTATAACGCCCTATTTTATTATTTAATTATTTTTTGTTGAGTTTATAGTCTTTTATATGACTTATATGATTTATGTTGATTTATGACGTGCTGTGGTGTTTTAATATTTTATTATATGACTTTATATTATTATTTAGATGAATATGTTGGGAAATTGGAATAAATAGACTTGAGGGGCTGGTTTGGATTTAGTTAGAAAATATGTGGATTTAGTTAGAAAATATGTTGAGGGTGTGAAATATAAAAGTTAAGAGCCAGACACAAATTAGGTTTACAAGCTTTTGGAGAAAAAGAGGAGAAGAGGAGAAGAGGAGAACCAAGAGAAGAGAGAACCTGTAGAGTCTTGCAATCACCAATCTAAGGTAAGGGTGAGACTAATATTCTCTAATTTTAAGTGGTAGAATTCTGAAACTGAGTTTATCATGTAGTTGTTGTAGTTGTTCATGTAAAATTGAGAATTAAGGTTTAAAACTGGATTTAATGATAGAACACATAGAATTGGATGTTAAGAGTGTAGAAAGTCCGTAGAATTCATAGATAAATGATGTTCAGACTGTAGAATGATCACAGGTTGAGTTTCCTATCAAATTTGGAATTGGGGTTGATGAAAATTGGGTTTTTGGGGTTAAAAATCGCACTTCCCGACAGAAAACCTGTTACGTTTGCCACCGCGAGTAGTCTGCTCGCCACAGCGAGCTAGGTGTAACAGAGAGCAGTGTTTGCTCGCTACCCACTCGCCACAGCGAGTAATTGTGTAACAGAGAGCAGTATTTGTTTGCCACGGCGAGTAATCTAGTAGTGATGTACCTTTTTCATGTTCTTGTGTTGTATTCATACATTTCTGTTTTGAATTAGCCTTTGTGCATACCTGAAAGCTTTAGGTGATATTATAAGTTAATCAGATGGTTTGTTTGTCAAGAATAACATGATTTATGAATTGATATATGAATGAACACATTGATGGTGTATTATATGAATAACTTGTTGATGAAATATTACATGAAGGTATGTATATATGTCGATGAATTATTATATGCATGCTTATGTTGAATTAACATGATGATTATATGATGTTGCAGTTAAATGATGAATATCTATGAGATTATAATGTTGTCGGTCGTCATTGTTGTTGATGGTGTCTAGTCGTTGATGTCGTACGTTGATGTTGTATAAGTTGTTGAGTCCATGCATACTCATATAAAGTTGGGGGCTCATGCCCTGTTGAATGTTAATCATTCATATCACGTTGATTTTAGGAGCTATGCTCCAGTGTTGATTTTAGGAGTTGATACTCCAGCGTTGATTTTAGGAGTTATGCTCCAGCGTTGCTTCGAGAGCTTATGCTCTAACACGTTGATTGGTACCACATGCATATTGCATAGTCAAGTTGTTGTTGTGTCGTTTCATTGTCGTTAATATTGAGTTGTTGTCGTTGATTTTAATTGCTAAGTAGAAATAAATGAAGCATATGTGAATTATTATTGATAATAAGTATATGTGAACTATTATTGTTGTTAATTATTGTTGTTTAGGTTGTTAAATTCCGTTGATGAATTATATGCTTATTATTATTGAATGTGAAATCTCACCCCTTCTGTTTGAATGTTGCCTCTACGTGGGTAACGTGCAGATAACCAGGATTAGCTGCTGATGTGAGTTGACTCTCTCGTGCGTCGTTTTAGGGTCGCTCTGATACGTAACAGGATGGGGATTTTTGCAATGTTTTCCACTGTTGCGTATTATTTTTGGAACTATGTTGTTGAACCCTTGAATTGAGATTTTAATTAAGTTGTTTATGTTGAGGCCGTAGTGTCAAAGTTGTTGAACTATGAATCTATTTTCCGTTGCGATGTCATTGAAAATTTGACAAGGTTGTTTTAATAAATAGTAACTTTACACTATTTATATTTTAAATGTAGTGTGACATTCCGTTTTACATTGAATACTTTGATTTTTGTATTATTTACATTGTTGGAAAAACGGGATGTTACAATATTGTGTTGTTGTAAAGGAGGAAGAAGGAGTAATAAAATCTTATTCTAAGGATTAAGAGTAATCAACCACAGCTATTAATTAATATTAAAATATTTTTTTGGCGGCAGATTTTTTTTAGTGATCAATTGAGACTTTTACTCAAAAAAAGTAAAGACTTCTAAATAATAATATAAATAATTTTTATTTGTCAAAAAATATATAAATAATTGTTATGGTATTACTTGAGACGAAATTTTCTAAATAATAATATAAATAATTTTTCTTTGTCAAAAAAAATGTATAAATAATTGTTATGGTATTACTTGAGACGAAAGTTTTGGTACTTAATGACATGAGAGATCTTGATGTTATTTATAACGAAACAATATAAAGAAAATCCCTTAATTAAGGGGAAAAATCTTTACAAAATCAATTATAAAAAATAGAATTATATACAAGAAAAATCTTAATACCGACATTAAAGATCAAAGTAACTTGTGTCCACATTACCAAAAAAAAGTAACTTATGTCGTTGAGGCAGTTGACAGAGGCAATGCAAAAAAATACCTGTCAAAAATTAAGAAGTAAAGATCAAAGTAATGCATATTCTTTTTATAATAAAGTAGTGTATACATTAACACTTCCTTGCTTAAGTTTTTTTTTTCTTTTCTAAGGGGACTTCCCCCTTAAGTTGGATATATAAATTGTTTGCATTAAGTTTGAGGCATCGGTTCTCCCTTTCCAAATAATTTTCTTTCTATATTTCCCTTTTCCATTTTTTTTAGTCGAAATCACCTATCTTTGTCTTTTTCTTTTTGAGAAATTGATTTTTTTTTCTTTGGACGGCGTTACATAACTCTCTTCCTACCAGGTCGATGTTGTGCCATTGCGGTATGATCTAAGTGAACATATGTCTGTGTTGTAATCAAGAAGTTGAGACCACCTTCCACTACCTCAGGGATTGCGAGTTTGCGACCCGTCTTTGGTAAATTATTGGCTTTACCGACTTATCTTTCTTCCAAGGGGATGATCTTTATGTTTGGTTGCGTCGTGATATTGATGGCCATTCTAGATTTCTTTTTATGTCCGCTTGTTGCTAGTTAAGGCACGCTAGGAATAGCTTGTTTATAACAAATGAGGTTGTTTCCTCCTTTTCTATTATGATGTGTACAGAAAAACTATGCCAATCTTCTTGCTAAGTGCTTCCTCGAGCAACATTCAGTTCCAGTCATGCGAGTGATAAAGTGGAACGATAAGGGTGGTAATGACATGATTTTGAATGTCGATGGTAGCAACCTTGGCAATTCTGGTGTCTTTGGTTTTGGGGGTTTGCTTGAGAATGAGGATGGTGCTTCTCTAACATCCTCCTTGGATTTGCTGAAAATATAGGCTTCTATAACACCCTCCATGCAAAGTTATTAGCAGTTTATCATGAGCTACGTATGACCTCGGAGTTTCATAGTTGTGGTGTTATTCCGATTCAAAGACAACAATAAAGTTGATATCTGAACCCGTCAATGTCTGACATCACTACGCATCAATTATTTATACTCCCTCCCTTTCACAATGAGTGTCGTTTAAGGTTTTGATACATAAATTAAGAAATGAAATGAAATAATCATTAGACATAACACTTTTATTAAATTGCCCTTACTTTATAAGAAAAAGACAAACTTAAAGTTGCATTGAAAAATTTGTGAGAAAAAAGTTGGAGTATTTATTGAAGTTAAAGTTGGAAGGAAAAAACTAAAGCTGTATTGGAAATGTAAAGTGACATTAATTTCGAAACAATTTTTTTTGGCTAAAGTGACACTCATTGTGAAACGGAGGAAGTAATACAAAGGAACTCATTTCCAAGGACCGACACATTCACATGCATCGCACTCTTCGGGAGGAAAATGCATGCGTCGAATATCTTGCTAAGCTTGAAGCTGGTAACTATGAGACCTATCATTCTATTACAGTTCCCTCAACCGAAATTAGTCTACTCCTACTACATAGTTTTTTTTTTCTCTTTGTTGTTTCTTTTCGCTTATAGTACAAAAAAAGCTAGTATTGTCATTACTATAGATATAGATAGATAAACATTTATGATAGTTATTAATAAAAAAAGAAATAAAGCTAATATTTTCACTCATATACCAAATTTTATAATTTATTTACATATTGAATATTTTTCTTATTAATTAAATTGGTCAAAAGCATCTCCTAAAAAAAGTTGGTAAAAAGAAAACATAAATAAATAATAATTAATATTATTCTACCATATAAAGATAAATAAAGATAAACATCAACTTTGTTGGCAGATAAAGGAAATTACAATAGCCGCTGAAAACTCATGCATATAAGTGGAGGATTTCGAACCCACGTCACAATGTCTAACTTAACAATTTTAGTATTTTTGCCACTTGAGTTAGGAGTTGTGGTCAATATTTTTTTGGGTTAAGCAACCTAATTACTAGAAATTCACATACCATTTTTTTAATGAAAAATCATCATTCTTGATGTTGCATAATATAATGAATATAATGATTAAACATTAAAAATATATTATCATACAAATAAATTAATGTTCTCGTCAACTTAACTCAGTTGATAGAAACAATGCATAATATATGCAAGTTCAAACCTCGATCACTACAAAAAAAATACAAATAAAATAATGTCAATCTCAGAATAATTCCCGCGATTATAGGGCGCGAACTTGAGATATTTTATTTGTGGGTAAGTTTTCAGATGATATTCATCACTTTGTTGATTGACAAAAAAAATTATATTTTAATATTAATTATTATACTAAATATATTTTTCCTGGTTTACCTTTATTATTACCAAAAAAAGATTATACTAAAAATGTTATTTTTGGTAGTTGTTGACAATTACACTCCCATTTCTCTCTTTCTTTCATTTTCTTCCTTTTTTCAACATTTATTGTATAACTACTATAATCTATGGCTGCTAAATTTTCTACGGTACACAAAATTTGAAACTCAAACTCAAAAAAAAGCGAAAAGTCGAAAACTGAACTCGTCACACAGTGTGACGTGTTGCTCAACTCAACCACGGTATAAATAATCTTCAGCATCGCCATTTTCAATTTTCAACTTTCAACTCAACGCACTTTCTCACAGCGCGGGAACTAAAACACTTCAACTCCTTAGATTAGGGTTTCAAATTCAATTTCATCATTTCGCAATTTTCATCAACGATGAATGTACGCAAAGGTTCAACGGTTTGGGTTCCGGATAAGGAATTAGCGTGGGTAGCTGCTGAAGTAATCGATTCTGATGATAATTCCGTTCATCTTGTAACTGATTCTGGGAAGAAGGTGAGTTTTCTTGCTGTTTGATGCTGAATTGTTGTTGTTTTGGTTGTAATTTTTGATAATTTGAGTTGTGACGGTGCCGGAGGAATTGTGCAGGTTGTTGTTTCGCCGGAGAAATTGTGTTTGAGAGATGCGGATGAAGATGAGCTTGGTGGATTTGAAGATATGACGAGGTTGACTTACTTGAATGAACCGGGAGTTTTGTATAATATTCGGAGGAGATACGCACTTAATGATATCTATGTGAGTTTGTGTTAATTTGTTTTTTAGCTAGCACTTACTTCTGATGGAAGGCGTGTCTGGTGTTTGATATGCACGGACATGTGTGAATACATTTTATTTTATCATTTTTCGTAATTTTCTATCGGTGCTGACGTGTCGGTGTTTGATTGGTTATGAGTTTATTTATGAGTGTAGATTTATATGATTTTCAATGTAGCTCTTTATTATCTGAAACTGCTGTTTTCGTGTTGAAACTATGATTTTTATAGTTTGTGTGTTAATTGATTTGTAGATTGTTCAATTATGAGTTTATTTATGACCGTAGATTTTGGTTCTATTTGAAAAAAAATAGTGGATAGCAGAAAAATTAACTTATGGCCGATGAGCTTATAAGCTGGCTTATAGCATATCACAGATAAGTTAGGTAAGTAAGCTGATTGAATTTGTAGCGTTTGGTAAAATTAGCGTCTGAACTAGTTTATAAATATGAAATGACATAAAAAATTTATGTTTAGTTAATATTTAATTTTTTTCAAGTAAGATGACAAGGGTAAAATTGAGAGAAAAAATTATAATATAAGCCCGTGAGGTTTTTTTGGTTATATAAGCTATAAGCTCAAAATCTAGCATTGCCAAACAGAGCCTTGTATGATTTTAAATGTAGCCCTTTATTGTTGTGGGGGGGTGGGGGTTGGGTGGCTTAATTGGTCTGAGGCAAGGGATTAAAGGAGTTGAGGAGTTAAAGTTCCAGGGTTCAAGTCTTGGCAAGGAGAAAAAAATACGAACATAACAATTGACATACTCACTAACATTTGCCATTAAAAAAAAACTCATTATTGTTGTAAACTGGTTTTTTGCGTGGAATTACCTTTTTTTGTTGTTTGTTTTGGAGTATGCGAGTTTCCATGCGAATTGTATGAAAGTTGATATATGCTTTCTTGGCAGTTTCTGAATGATACTTTTATTTTTTTTGGTAATTAAAAATCTAGGCGAGTTGAGTCTGGGGGCTTACTGGGCAGACCCCAAGACTCAGAGGGGTTTCACTTGGGTGACATTACTTTTGGTGACATTGGTGCATTTTAGATGAGAGAGAATGATCGATGAATGATTAAAAGAAATTATTTTGATGAAAGAGAATAATTGATTAAGAGAGAGAGATAGGAACAATGTCACCGATAACAGTCACCCAAGTGCAATCTGACTCAGGGAGCGCTTAAAGAGGTACTTACAAATTATCAACGAACAAGGTTCTAACGCTAACATCGGGAGTTGAGCCCACACCCTTGTGGTGTATGAATCGACTTCTTACCATCGAGACCAACCTACGTTGGCCATATGATACTATTTTATTATTTTCATTTATGAGGTCTTTTACTGAAGATTTGGATGGGTGCATGAGTTCAATGTTGTTAAATAGAGGCTATAGTGACGCTATATATCGCATCGTAGAATTTGAACAAATCGCTATTGTTCCGCGATATGCTATTTAGTACCAAATAATGTGAAATAGCTGCTATAGTACTGTTGCATAGCAAGCCACTATTTTTCGTGATCCGCAATTGACAACACTGCATGGATTAATGATTGGGAAGTTCAGACAGGAAGAATCATTTTCAAATGCATCAATTAATTGAGTCAAAAAGAAAAAATGCATCAATTAATTGAGTCAAAAAGAAAAAATGCATCAATTAATTGAGTCAAAAAAATGCGTCAATTGATTAAATTAATTAATATATAAACAGTAGCTTTTAAAACTTTATTCTCACTTTTGGCTATTTTACTTGATGAATTTCACGTGGTTTTAATGTGTGGTTATTGCTTACATGAATGGTTTTGTTTTCAACATGGACTGTCATTTCCTGCCTTTTGCCTGACTTATTTGTCTTTGCTATAGACATATACAGGGAGCATTTTAATAGCCGTTAATCCCTTCACCAAGCTTCCTCATTTGTATGATAACCATATGATGGAACAGTACAAAGGAGCTCCATTGGGTGAGCTTAGCCCACATGTTTTTGCTGTTGCTGATGCATCTTATAGGTTAGTACGCATTAAATGCATTTGTGTGCTATTTATATTTTTTTGTTGATATTTTCTGTTTGTTATTTTATATATTGCATATTTAGTGAGATTTTATTGGTTATGATTTAGAGCAATGATGAATGAAGGTAAAAGTCAATCTATCTTGGTAAGCGGTGAAAGTGGCGCTGGAAAAACTGAGTCTACAAAATTGATTATGCAATATCTTACTTTTGTTGGTGGTCGTACCGGTGGTGATGATAGAACAGTTGAACAACAAGTTCTTGAAGTAAGATACTCTCGAACCTAAGCATTCATTGATTAGGCATCGATTTAGGCCCAAGTTTCAGTTTTTTAGTATCAGTATGGGATGCTAATTTCACTTTTGCTTGTTTCAGTCAAATCCACTTTTGGAGGCATTTGGCAATGCAAGGACTGTTAGGAATGACAATTCAAGGTGAATTCGGTTCTCGTTTTTGTGCGTTTATCTTGTTTCATACTCGACCACTTTCCTTTGATCTTAGATTCCATCTTTTGCAATTTTCTTGGCATTTGCTCTCCCCCTTAAAAAATTTTACAAAAAAAGTTGATACCTGGGAGTGTTTGTTTCAAGGTAAGAAATTACATTCCTTGGAATGTTATTCCCTGGAATGATATTCCCAGGAATAACATTCTTACCCATGTGTTTGGTAAAAATTTAGATTTCCTAGGAATGTTTTAGAAATTATTTAATTAAAAAAATAAAAATGAAAATAAATGTGAGTGGTAGTGGGAAGTTATGGCAAGTTGAGTTATTTTCCCATGGGAATGTTAGATTCCCATTCTTTAAGCATGGGAATAAGAATAGAAGAAACCATGTGTAAATAACATTCCTGAGAATGTAATATTCCTGGGAACAAATTTTCAAAACTTGAAACAAGCATGGGAATGTTGCATTTCTAATGTCACATTCCCGGGAATCATATTACAAACCTTGAAACAAACACACTAGTGTTTGGGCTGTCATTTTATCTATCCCACCATTTGTATCATGGAAAACATACTAAGTGGTAATGAGACCGCCAAGAGTCCCACATTGAATGAGATATGACCTGAAAATGTGTTTATAAGTTAGAGGCATCATTCACTTTACAAGTCAGGCTTGTAGGATTGAGTTCGACCCAACTCAAATTTTAAGACAATAATAGAGCTTATCCAAGATTCTATTGGGTCACTGCTATCAGACCACTTGGATCACACTCCAAATCTTTAGTTCTTTACGTGAGGTATGTGTGTGGAGAGTCCCACATTAGATGAGATATGACTTGAAAATGTGTATAATCGGGAGACATCTTTTACTTTACAAGCCGATTTTGCAGGGTTGAGTTAGGTTCAACCTAAATTTTAATAGGAACTTTATGGAAACAAGGTGATGAAGGCATGCTTAAATCGTGGACATGAATTTTTAGTCAGTATCCTGATTAAAGGAGATTGATCAGAGAGGAATTCTCAATTTGTTATGCAATACTTCGTTTTTCTTAGATATGTGCGTGATGTGCAGTCCTTTATCAGTACCTTTTCTGTGCAAACGGTTTTTAGGGTATAAGAGTGTCAAATACTCTGCCATTGAAATTATAATTGTTCATAACCTATTACTGTGTTTTTTTGGTTGCAGTCGTTTTGGGAAGTTTGTTGAAATTCAGTTTGATAGAAATGGTAGAATATCCGGTGCTGCCATCAGAACTTACTTATTAGAAAGATCACGAGTTGTGCAGATAACGGACCCGGAAAGAAATTATCACTGCTTCTATCAGTTGTGTGCCTCTGAAAGGGTATTCAATTTCGTTGAAGGCTTTTATTTGATTTTGTATTTTGGGGTTACATTGAAGCATAATGCAATAATTCGCATTGTGCATGTGCAGGTTATGGTTTTTATAATTTCACTGTCAAAGTATTAATTGTTGCATTTTGTAATTGGAATGCCTCATTTTAGGATGCAAAGGAGTATAAATTAGGACACCCAAGTCATTTCCACTATTTAAATCAAAGTAAAATCTATGAACTAAACGGTGTAAGCAATGCTGAAGAATACATAAAGACGAGGAGGGCAATGGATATTGTTGGCATCAGTCACGAGGATCAGGTGTAATATTGTTTTTATCCACTCTTGCTTTCTTACATGTTTTAATCATTTAATGAATAGTTTTTGTGCTGGCCCTCTCTTATAGTTTTCCTTTCTTCCTTCCATCAGGAAGCCATATTTCGTGTCTTAGCTGCGATTTTGCACTTGGGAAATGTTGAATTTTCTCCTGGAAAAGAGCACGACTCATCAGTAACGAAGGATGAAAAATCAAGATTTCATATGCAGATGGCTGCTGATCTTTTTATGTATGTGATTCAGATTATGTTTTGAATCTTATTTTCTTAAAATGACATAAAATATAAAACCATTCCCTCATCAGCATTTGCATTCAAAATGCAATTACATATCTTTTCACCAATTTTTTATGAAAATATTTATGCTGCTGTTTTACTTTCTGATAGTACGACCTTGTAGAGTATATAGACAATATATAACTACCATTTGCTAGCAGAAAGGAGATGGAAAAAGTTCTATACACAGCAACAACTAAGAAGTGACGTGGATGCATACCCAACTAAGTATGGTTTTGTCACAAAGATGGGTAGTTTGATTGTGAAGTTCAAATAATTCGATCATATCTGTGCATGAGTCCAATACCTAACTAAATATTGTTTTGCATAACCAACTATCAACCTAAAAAAGATAGTAGTCTTATTGCCAAGTCTAAAGAGTTGGATGATATCTGTGTAAGAATCCAAGCAGCTGACCCCAGAATAACCAGCATTGGTCTCTTTGGTACATTCTGTTGTTTCATAGAAACGATAAAAGTACTACATGAATGGGATTATTGGTCGTTTCTCCTTTTAGATGTAATGACTAGACATAATATTGGACTTTTGTCCTTTGCTAAAGTTAATGACTTAATTTTTTTTCATCACTAGGTGTGATGTAGACCTACTGCAGGCAACATTGTGCACTCGAACAATACAAACTCGAGAAGGAAATATTGTCAAGGCTCTTGATTGTAATGCTGCGGTTGCTGGTCGGGATGCTTTGGCAAAAACTGTTTATGCTCGTTTATTTGATTGGTATACATGTGGTCATTGCAAAATCTACAAATATGCGTTTTTTTTTTGTTATGCATTGTTGGGTAACAATTCTATTTATTGTTGCTACTCTTACAGGCTCGTTGATAAGATCAATAGGTCTGTCGGACAAGATGTCAATTCCCAGATGCAAATTGGAGTTTTGGATATTTATGGTTTTGAGTGCTTTAAGGATAATAGGTAAGCCGGTTTCAGTTATTTTTGGACAAAAGCTGGTTTCAGTTACTTGTCACTGGAAGTATTTTTTATTTTCTTTTATTTTATTTGCAATACTTTAGTTGATTATGGAGAGTACAAGTTCACTCGTATTTTACATTATGGAACATTCCAATGCATCGGTTGGGCGTTTATTCTTGTGTGTACTTGTCACTTCTCTGGTGTTCTTTATGTATTGTAGACTTGTACTTTCACTGGTAGGAAAGAGCTTAATGCTCAGAATTTTCATTAGTATCATCTATGATCAATATATTACTTTAATTCGTATTCCGTTGCTATTCCTATTATTAGATTTTGGTTTGTCCACTGCTGCTGTTTGTTCACATTGGTTATTTTTTTTTCATTATGATTTTTTTTCTCAATCTAATAATATTCACTTCCTACAGTTTTGAGCAATTCTGTATCAATTTTGCAAATGAAAAGCTTCAGCAACATTTTAATGAGGTATCTGCATGTTATTTTAAGTTAATTTGCATTTACCAAGTTAATGTCGTCTTAATTTGGATATGCTAATGTTTATTCACCTATCTTTTTTATAACTTCTGTCTCGTCATTTTTTCCAGCATGTATTTAAGATGGAGCAAGAGGAGTATGGCAAAGAAGAAATTAACTGGAGTTACATTGAATTTGTGGACAACCAAGATGTTCTAGATTTGATTGAAAAGGTTTTTATATATTTATAAAAGATCAAAATTGAGAATCAGAATATATACATGTGCATCTAACTTGAGCAATTTATTTCATTAAAAAAAGTTCTAAAACAAGATACGATAGTATTTGACCTTTATTTATCCATCTACTATCGAAAAAGCTAAAAACGTTGTAATCAACTTTAATCTCTGTAACCCCTTGTTGATCAACATTTCTCAAGAGATCTTTAATCTTGATCTACCGTGTGTGGAAGCAGATAAAAAAATTCATACATTTGACTGAGTTGTTTGACACACCTCGTATGAGTGTTATATAAGTGTTGAAGTAAAGAAAAAACAATTTTTTAGGACACTTACTTGTCTGAATTGTCTGACACGTGTCGGACACTGCGACACGCCTAGTCCTAAAGTTGTCCGTGCTTCATCAATTTATTTGTTTTAAGTGGGAGATCTAGGTCTGAGATAATGATGGCTTAGGAACTGTGAACAAGTACGTCAGGTTAGAAGTTCTGAAAGTGCAAAGGGTTCTTTATAAAGAAGGAATCTACTCATCTAGTCAGCGATATATCAAAACTTTTTTGTCTAATCCTAGAACCTAGGTTTTATGTTTAAATCTATCTCAAGATATATTATTATACAAATACATCGGTACGACCTGCTTATCTAGGATTCATATAATCATAGTTGTTGAAGTTATGGTTTTAGATAAAGTAAGGAGAGAAATAATAAGAACTTTCAATATTGTTGATAATAACTTGATACAAAAGATAACACTAATTCATGTCTATGGAGACACAAGACTTCTAATCCTAAATAAATAGAGAAATCAGGAAATAAATCATGATAATAACTAAATATATGAAAACTAATCCTAGAAGATACTCTTAAGATTAGAAATTTATCCTAGAAGATATACCAAGATACTAACAATAATCATGGCAATAAAAAGTGATATAATTTCATTTGGTAGTGCATTGAAACGTTATGAATCTTACAAATGTGTAAGTCGTCGTTTTCTTGATTTCAATTTATACGTATTATGTATGCCTGTAATTTTCGATTACTCATTATTTTCTTATTATTGCTTCCTTTTGCAGAAACCCATTGGTGTCATTGCTCTGTTGGATGAAGCTTGGTACTGTTTGAGTTCTTTAACATTAATTGGTGTATATTTGTTGATATCTACTGAAAATTTAGCTTTATTCCTTAATCTCTTCTTTTTGCAGCATGTTTCCAAAATCAACACATGAAACATTCTCTACTAAGTTGTTTCAGAATTTCCGGTCTCACCCTAGGTTGGAAACGGAAAGGTTTTCACAAACAGATTTTATAATTTCTCATTATGCTGGAAAGGTGAGTATATGTTTCTTTACTTTTTCTTGATTTTGACATGCAATCTTGTGATATAATTTTACAAATTTTAAAGAGCGCTTCACTGTGTCATGCAGGTTACATATCATACAGATGCCTTTTTGGACAAAAATCGTGACTATGTTGTTGTAGAACATTGTAATCTATTATCTTCTTCAAATTGCCCTTTTGTGTCCGGTCTTTTCCCTTTGCTACCAGAGGAATCTTCAAGATCATCATACAAGTTTTCTTCAGTAGCTACCAGATTTAAGGTGTGAAAATCTACAACCTTTTCATATTGTACTGAAGAGTAAGGGATGCATTACAACGAGTCAATGACCAAATTGTATAGAATCTATAGACGACTAAATTATTTCGACATCAGTTTTATGTTGTTAATTATTTTGGTATGGGGTGGTTATTGTCTCTTTGTATTCCCAGCAACAACTTCAAGCACTCATGGAGACCCTCAAGTCAACAGAGCCGCATTACATACGATGTGTGAAGCCAAATTCATTGAATCGACCACAAATGTTTGAGAATGCAAGCATCATACACCAATTACGCTGTGGGGTTAGTAACTTATATAGATCTCTTTAATTGAACCCGCCAACGGAGTAACGTAATTGCTAACATGTTAATTAGTAAACTTGGTGTTAATTTGATTGCTATCCTAATTGTTACATTACTCAAATGGAAATTTGTTTGCCCAATTTTAACACCGATGCTTGATGCGGCTGTACAACTTATAATATATTTTTGGTCGTCAGTGGCTGTACATTTTATTTTTCCCTCTTTCTCCATATTAGTCGTTTTTTCACTTGTGACATCCAAAATAATTGTCTGCCGTGTGAACTTGATTCAAAATTTCATGCAAATAAGGCATCCACGATTCATATGTCTGTCTTCTAGTTTACTTTCTAGTAAATTTTTATTTATCAAGTAGTCTTACTCATAGTCTCTATTTTATTCAGGGCGTCCTTGAAGCTGTTCGGATAAGTCTGGCAGGTTATCCCACTCGAAGAATGTATTCAGAGTTTGTAGATCGCTATGGATTAATAGGCCCGGAAATTTTGGATGGAAGGTGAGTTATTTTAAGGTGGTTTTAGCAGTACTAGCACTTTACTTGTTAGTTTAAATAAAAGTATTAGGTTAGAGTTGTATGAACCTTTTTTTTATATCATATCAGTATCAATCACATCTTATGCTGAGTATTTCTTTTCTGCCTATTTAGTTTTCTATATATAAAAAAAAGGGCAACCCGGTGCACTAAAGCTCCTGCATATGCAGGGTCCGGGAAGGGGTCCCACCATTTGGTGTATTGTATGCAGCCTTACCCTGTTTTTACACAAGAGGCTGTTTCCAGGACTTGAACCCGTGACCTTCCAGTCACATGACAACAACTTTACCAGTTGCGCCAAGGTTACCCCTCATTTAGTTTTCTATATATAAACCTTATAATTTCAGCATGGTGATAGTCAAGGACTACAGGAGCTACACGAGGTCAGATTGTATGTTCCATAATTGGCCGAATCAGATCAGACTGGGGCATACCAGTTTAGACCAAACCGAATCAGACCAAACTTGATCGAACCGAACTAGGCCGACTAAACCATATCATATGCCTGCTAGGATCAGTTTTATCAATATCTCACGATTCATGTCTACTTGTATCTCAGTTTCCAATTAAATCAAACACAACTGATGCAAATTGGATCACAGATCTCTTTTGGACCTGTATCATTACAAGAATCTTGAATCACACAAATCGTGAGCCTCACTGAATTGTGCAGTATGAATTCCATTGTCGGTGGAGTCCAGAAGTTGTCTAGGTTGCATGACTCGGTTTCTAAAGGCCTAGTTGGATTTTTCCCCAATTTTTTTTCTTTCATGGGATAGAATCAGTTAGTGTCATACCTTCCAAATAACTCAAGTTAGATTCACAAACAAAACAACCTTAGCACACTGTGTTTTTGGTTACAATCCATCCTACATTGCAATTTTTTTTATTCTTCTTGCTTACACATTGTTTTGTGCTCTCCTTTCTTTATTCTTCTCTGATTTTTAGCCTCCTTTGTCTTGTTTTGAAGACAGTGAGCTCTTGCTCTCTCTAGTCTCTTTGGTACCCATTTCTTCTCTCTTTCCACTTGCTGCTCTGCTGTGTTATTGCTTCTCTCCAATTTATGACTTGAATTCGTTTGAAGTTGATATATGATAAATCATCTTATGTTTTTTTTTTGTTGCTTATGTTACTTTTGTTTTGACTGATTGCATATGTTATTTGTTTTTACTGAAACATGCCATATTTTTTATTGATTTTGTATCTTTGATTCATAATGATTCGATTCATGATTCACAAAACAGGCTTTCTGGTTCACAATGTGAATCTCGACATGATAACCTATTAGCCTTGCTATGTAGTATTACTTTTTCTTGTCATTGATGACAACTTTTTTTCTTTTTTGAATATATGCAACAGTCTGAACTTCTTATTCGATATTTGATAAAAAATGCATTGTTTGGGTTAACAGTTATGATGATAAAGCTGCAACTGAGAAAATTTTGCATAAGCTCAAGCTTGAGAATTTTCAGGTATGCTCTTTAGGAACCATACATGAAGCTTTTTTCCATACACAAACTAGGAATATCAAAGTGTGGCTTTAATGGTTATATTCCTTGTTTTTGTTTTTCTTTCTTGTTCAGTTGGGCAGGACCAAAGTATTTCTCAGGGCCGGTCAAATTGGCGTTTTGGACTCCAAACGTGCTGAGGTTTTGGACAACGCTGCCAAGTGTATTCAGTGCCAACTGAGGACATTTATTACACGCAGGCATTTCATTTCAGTAAGAGCAGCTGCAGTTTCCCTTCAGGCATGCTGCAGAGGTTTGTTTTCTTAATTTTTTGTTATATTATATTAGGACTGTCTATTGGGAGGGGCTTTGTGATAGATAGTTCCTGCCATGATGGGATACAAGGAAGGGTTAGATGTATCGTGCTCTATGGTGTGCAGCCTTGTGCTGCATTAGCTAGAAACCGATTGCATGACTTGAACTTGTTATCTCCTTTCTCAGAGGAATAATTTCAGCAATTGTATGTTTAGTTTACAACTTTCAACTGCTCCTGGAAAAATAGTTGGCTCACCTGTTATACTCCTATCACATGGTCAATTGTCTTGAGACCATATGATTAATTTGATTTTAAATTGTGGGGAACTAGTTCTGAATTTGGCTTGGATTAATGTATGTATGGTTAAATTGAATTTACTTATTTCTATAATGACAAGATCAGAAACATGTCAATTTATTTTATCACTTGTTTCTCAGTGCAAGCCAACTCATTGATGGATTTGTGCTTAGTTGGTCGGCTGCATGTTTAGAAATAGTCAACTTGTTCAAACTTGTTTCTGTTAGCACTCAAAATATAGGGAACTTGGGGTCACTAGTTCTATAATTACATCAGCCTGGTCCTCATAGGTTTTGGTAATTGTAGGATACATTGCCCAAAAGATGTATGCAGCTAAAAGGGAAACAGCAGCAGCTATCTCCATTCAAAAGTATATACGTATGAGGCTAACAAGGCATGCATACGTGCAACTATATTCTACTGCTATTATCATACAATCGCATGTTCGAGGTTTCATTACTCACCGAAGATTCTTGCATGAAAAAGAACACAGAGCTGCTATATCTGTTCAGGTAATTTTATCAAGAGATTGTTGTATGTGTTAGAACTTTGATATTGTCAAGATCATGGCCTATTCTTATTAAACATTTCAGTGAAGTTGATATTATTTTGTATCTATCCTTTTAATTGTGGTTGCCAATGCTTCACTGATTTGCATTCAATTGCTGCTGCATTCACTTTCAATATCTTTCCATTTATGGTTGGTTACTTGTGGATGATGGGATTTTTTATATTATTTTATTGATCATATGTAACACTGATATTATAGGCCTATTGGAGGATGTACAAGGTCAGGTCTGCTTTCCAGCAATATCTTGCCTCAGTTGTGGCAATACAATGTCTATGGCGGTGTAGACAAGCAAAAAGGGAGTTTCGTAAACTTAAACAAGTGAGTTTTTTTTCCCTTTTGATAGGAGATCCAATGTAACATATGTTGTTCTACTTGTCTCAATTTCTGTTCACTTTCTTCAGGAGGCCAATGAATCTGGTGCCCTCCGTCTGGCTAAAACTAAACTTGAGAAGCAATTGGAAGAGCTCACATGGCGTTTGCATCTAGAAAAGAAAATAAGGGTATTGCATCTAAATGAAATGATGTTGTGGATGGGTTGCATACTTGTGCATTTTAATACTACTGTATATCTAGTCTTCCTACATCAAATGTGTTTTGGGATGTGATTTGTTGTTGCTGCTTCAACATTCTCTTATAAGTTTAGCACTCGCTGTGCCTGCATTTTTCTTAATTTTTACTACGGGGCTCAAATGATTTAAATGATACGATGGTCACATGAGGTTGTTTAGTATAACTATTTCATCTTATGAGGATATGCATCAGTACCACATTCTTGAAAATTTAATCTTTCAAGTTCTTTGCTACCTACTTTTGTACAATTTAACCTAGTGTTAGATCTGTCCGTGAGTTAATTAGCTGGTGCAGAGGCCTTTGTGATGTCGAGTCTGATCTTGAAAAAACCATAATTTTAATACAGGTAGATATATATATATATACATATATATAGAACTTTTTATCATGATTTTGCATTGTTGTGCAGGTTTCTAATGATGAGGCCAAGCAAAGAGAGAATTCCATCCTTCGAAAAATGTTAGAAGCTCTGAATCTTGAATTAGATGCGGCCAAATTGGCTACGATTAATGAGTGCAACAAGAATGCTGTTCTGCAAAATCAATTGGAATTGTCAGCCAAAGAAAAATCTGCTTTACAGAGAGAGCTAGTTTCTGTGGCTGAATTACGAAAGGAAAATGCTATGCTAAAGGTGCTTCCTTAGTTGCTTGATTGTTTTCATCGCTGACAAATATTTTACTCTCATCATATTAGTCTATTGAAAGGATTTTGGATCTTGTTTTATGGCATGGCATCAAAAGTGAAGTTCTGCACACCATAACAAACTATTTCACATTCGTGACTGTGTTATGATATGAACTTATCTTTCTATATTTTATGATATAGTAAGTCATGTTATAGTTTTCTATCTGCTAACATATATGATATAGGAATGGAGTACATTAAAGAGGTTTGTAGCATACTACTAATTATAACGAGTAAGGTTTATGCTAAGTTACAGATTTGGCTCAAAGAAAAGTTACTGGTTAGAACATCGTTTTTATACAGATTAACTGATGGCAGAAGGGGCATGAAACTGTTTAGGTTTTTCTTTGTGAAGAATAAGAAAAGAGGTGGCATGGAATAGTCTAAGTGACGTGGAATTATCTTGCACTAATTTTATGTAGATACTTAGCGAGATGTAAATTGCCTGGTGCATTCTTCAAGTTCTAAGATTTTGCATATGGATAGAATTTATGGCATTTATTGGCTGTATTAGTTTTTCTTCAAATAGAACTTATATGGACGTAGTAAGATCCTACATGCTGTCTGTCATTCATTTTTTTTAAAGCCTGTAATGAATGACCTTTAGATGAAAACACATGAATGGATGTTGAGATATTCCCCTGGTTTACTTTCCGTTATTCCTATTGTTTTAGATATCCTGTTTACACCTTTCTTACTGTAGCTTTTATTCTTTTCCCTATAATTTAGGATCTTGATTGTAAATCAATTTAGCTTATCAAGTAAACCAAATCTATTTATGTTCCAATTTCAAGTGGCTTTGTCTCCTAGCTCCTTAGACAATCCTTTGGTTTAAAATGCGGAATAATTTACAAGCCCAAATAGTCTTTAAAGGCTCTGATAAGTTACCAATGTTATGAACAACCTATTCTAATAGTGATCGGAGAATTTTTTCCGTTTCCAAGAGCATATATCTGATGTGTTTTAAAACTACTATTTGTCGCATTAGGAGAAAGTTTAGGTTTGGAGACATATCATCTTTCACTATCTGTATGTTTGGCTAAATAACATAATTAAACGTTTAAATAAGCTCTTATGTATAAGATATTTCTAATTAAAAGTGAAAGTATGGTTAAACTTTTTTCATAGAAGTTGTAAGTTGTTTTTCATAAGTAACCTGAGAGAGCTTTATTGGAATAGGCTAAAAACAACTTGTAGGCATGCTATAAGCTGTTTTCATAAGCTCTTCCAAACGTTGACAAGTGCTTATGCCTATAGATAAATCCAAATAAGTTGTACATAAGCCAATCCAAACGCAGTCTATGTTACTGACCTGTTTGTTTGTTTTCTCTTCTGAATTTATATATTGTATTGCTTTTCTTGTCTTATATTTTCAGGTTGCACTGGATGCCTTTGAGAAGAAGTACTCATCTTTAGAGCTTGAGCATATAAATGTTCAAAAAGGCCGAGACGAAACGATTGAGAAACTGAGGGAATTTGAACAGAAGTGCTCTCAGCTTGAGCAAAATGTGAAAAGGTGCCTTTTCGGTTCCCTTTTTCTTCCTTAAAAAATGACCGAGTTACTGAATGGTGTTACATGTAACTCCATTCTATGCTCTTTATTGTTTGTGCTTGTTAGGGTTGTATTTTAGCTTTGCTATAAATTTTAATGAGTTGTGTCTGCCTAATTTAAAAAGTTATGTTCTTTTTTTATAATTACTCTTTTACTTGTACTTATTGAATGCAGCCTTGAGGAAAAGCTATTGAGTTTTGAGGATGAAAATCGCGTGCTTCGTCAGAAAGCCTTAAGTGCTCCTCGTAAGAGTATTCGCCAGAGTTTTGCGAAGTCTTTTTCAGAAGTAAGTTGTATTTGTATAGTTTTTTTTTTTTGTTGCTTTTTTCTGTTATTAATTTGTAATTTCTGCGTTTCATGTTTCCATACAAATCAGATCTTTAATAGATTTGTCTTCCTTATGTTGACAATTGCGCTGTAGTGACACTATTAGTTAATTTACATTTCTTTCTGCTACAGAAATACTCAACTCCAATTGCCTCCCGCACCGAGAGAAAACCCATATTTGTAAGCTACTATATCTTTTTATTGTCATAAAAATAATTGCTAAACACAATTATAACTGTTTTCCTGTGCTCTAATTTGATGCAGGAGACACCCACACCCACAAAACTTACTACCTCTTTTACGCTAGGCATGTCAGACTCTCATCGATCTAAGTCATCAGCAGATAGGCACCAGGTTGATCTTATTTCACTTCTGTTTTAAATTGTATAGTTTTGGCACGCTCCCCTGCCCAGGTTTCAGCAAAACTTTTAAGGATAACAGATTTTTTTAAAGTCACCAGTTTTGCTTTTGAAGCTATATATAATTATATATATTATTGAAGTTTTAAGATGATAGAAAAGGGGAACAAAAGAAGTGAATATTTTGTACTTCATGATGGAAGACCAGTGGGATGTTGCATGTAGATTGTTTGAATCAGAAGAACATTTAGAAACACATTATTCACGTCTGATTGTAATCATGCACTCTAAGCTGATAGATATCATATGTTTTGCAGGACAATTATGAATTCCTCTCTAGATGTATCAAAGAGAATTTGGGATTCAAAAATGGTAAACCTATTGCAGCTCGTATCATATACAAATGTCTTCTTCACTGGCATGCTTTTGAATCTGAGCGCACAGCCATTTTTGATTACATTATTGAAGGCATAAATGACGCTCTAAAGGTAAATGACATGCTCTCAATTTTTAACCTCTACTTTTTATTATTGTTGTTGCTTGTATTACATTTGTAATTTAAAATTATAATTGAGTTTTGACAATTTTCTTTGGCAAAGTTTATCTTATATAGTTCTGTATCTGAATCTTATCATGTTTGTGTAATTTTTTGAGGTTTATTCATTGGAGTTAATCTGCTTCAGGTTAGGGAAGATGATATTGTCTTGCCATATTGGCTGTCCAACACTTCTGCTCTTCTATGCCTCTTACAGAGGAACTTACGTTCAAATGGCTTTTTAGCTACGAATGGTCAGCGTTATACTGGACAGTCTGGCTTGACCAGCAGAACTGGGAATGTGAGTTATCTAGTTGAACATTTGCATCATCACATATGTGTGTGAATCTGTGTGTATGTGTTAGTTTCTTCCATTATGCAAGTCATATCATGTGATTATGTGGTCGATAATCAACTTGGTCTAAGTTGCATTTAGTTCTGTCTAAAACGAGGGCTGTTGTCAATTTATAAAATTGGCCTGGTAAGATTGGTGAACTGTAAGACACATGAGGTTTAACTTGGAACAATGGAAGTTAGTCTTGTTTCACTCTTTTATGTATTTTGTTTTTTGAACACATGATAAGGTAGCTTTGGAACAAAACTCAGCAAAAGCACATAGAAGAATAACAAGGTAAAGAAAAAGAAACAAAAAAACAGAACTCACCGTAAAGAGAAAAAATTTGAACTGCTAGTCAGAAACAACAGAACACAAGGGAAAAGAGAAAATAGAGGTCAAGGAGAGAGCAAAATCATCCTGGTTGACAGTGAGAAGAAAAAGGAAAACAGAGCACTTCCCTGGAGTTTATGGATGGAGAGTGGGTTAGTAAACAAATGGCGAGTGCTAACTGAAAAATACCATTTCATGGTTGGAAAGTGTCAAATGGGGCCGTGCAGTAACAGAGAGATGAGTTTGCCGTTCAGAGATGAGGAAGAGGCACACATATTCTTCTTTAAACCCTGTTGTCCACCCAAAAACCCCAAAATACCCCAAACTCACATGTGGATTTTTAGATGATTCTGCCATCAGAGAATGAGCCTTGTGCAACTGTAAGGTTGTTTCCTTGTGACCTCGAGGTCAACCTGTTAAAATCCTAAAAACAGCCTCTCTGTTTGCAGTGGTATGACTGGACATCTAGCCCAACAATTTGTGTTTGTTTATTATCTATAGAAAACTGTATGAATACATTTGATGCTCTTTTGGGAGCAAGAAAAGTATAACATTGCAATACAAATAGTTATACTTTGCCTTGGGGGATACGGAAAGTACAATTATAACAGTGCAATACAAATAGTTGAATTGCAACACAAATAATCTTGTCAAGTGTTTGGTGATAGATGCACAACAATGGCGTGGAACGTAGCACTAGAGAAGTGTTTGGTGAGGATTGTCCGAGTCTTATTAAATATACTTTGGTCATATCTCTAGTTGACGTGGGATTTCAACATACCTCCTCATTGACTCATGGCCAGGATTACACATAAAGTGTGGACAAATGCGGGTAGCTCCACTCAGGATTACACATGGAGTGTGGACAAATTCGGGTAGCCCACACTCAGGATTGGACAATTTTTATTTATTTTTTGAACGGCAAAAAACAATATTATATATAAGAAGCGAGCTACAAAGTACAGTTAGTACTCAAACCACCAAAAAAGGGTACAAAGTATAAGGGGTACTCAGGCCACCACTACCCAAATAAAGAAGGCAAAAAACACGCCCAGTAGAGAGAAGAAAATTAACTCCTCAAAATACACTCTCTCGGATGCATTAGCTATTCATAAAAAAGGCAAGGTATCCCCGCCTTCCTAGCCAATAACCATTGCCAGGAAATATGTTAAATATGATCCACAATCTCTAACACGCTTAATTTTGAATCCAAAAAAATCCAATCATTTCTTGTCTTCCAAATAGCCCAAAGCGTTACATGCCACACCAACATCAAGCCTTTTCTTTCCTTCCTTTTTCTGGAAAAAAGACACCAAATTTGGAACAAGGAAAAGTTATTTCAGGGACAAATGCGGGCGACCCTATAACAACATCCCATATGGCCAGGGCTGGTCATCCAGACTCTAGAGCATGGATAAATACGGGTGATCCAATAATAGATCTAGATTATGCATTGATATCATGTTTAGAGAGAGAAAATGGGAAAGCAAGTGATAGAATCCATGTATGTTACTCAACAAAGCTGTACTATATATAGACTGATTCATGCAATAAATATAAGTATTGATGCTTCCCTATTTACATGATAATATCAACCACAATTATCATTTCTAACACACATATTGGACCCAAGATATCCAGACAGGAAGGTTTAAGGTATTGGTATGTTCTCCAATTTTCAATATTGAAAAAAGTGGAGAACAAACATATATAATTCTTTGTTTTTTCTACTGGAAGAAATTGAAGATCATTTTTAGCATTACAGATCATTGTTGAGGCCTCCTTAAATGTATTACCATATTGTTTTTTATTGATTTATTTGTGTTTTTCACAGTTGATTTTTTAATAAAATTTCGTATATTTTACACTGGTTGACATTGGTTTCCCCTCCCTTGTATTATATCTTCCTCCTGATTGTAGTTTTGGTGTTACTTTTAGGGACCAAAATCTCCATTTAAGTTTATTGGATATGATGATGGTATGTCTCACGTGGAGGCAAGATATCCAGCTATACTTTTCAAGCAACAACTAACTGCATGTGTTGAGAAAATTTTTGGGCTTCTACGTGATAATTTGAAAAAAGAACTTTCTCCACTTCTGCAACTATGTATTCAGGTGAATTTTGTACTCTTAGTTGATACTTTGGAGATGTTATTTGTAGATAAATTACCTTGTCAATTGTTCAAACATTGTGATTCAGTTCTTGGTTCCATTGTAATCCACTATTTCCAAAACCAGCCTGAATTGCTTTGATTTTTCCGACTGTATTATTGTAATATCACTGTAACATATGCTTTCAATAAAGCAATTTCTTCCATTGAACATTGTTCGTTATATGGTGGATTTTGCATGAGCTGAAATATAGTTTCAGTGTGTTGAGAAAGAGGAAAGCGGGAAAAACAAAAGAAAATTTACATGTTTGAATTACATGCTAGAGAGTGTGTGTGTATATATATATATATATATATATATATAAATAGATCCATAAACACAAGGATTTGCAATTACACTAATTACGTAAATTCAATCCATAAGTACCCTAAAATGTAAACAACTGGCAGTTATGATAACTTTTAGATTCTATACCCTGGTTCGGTAATTTACATTTAAAAAATTAAACATTTTATTTGAAGTTTACATTTGTGATTTGGTGCATGCATTATTTGTAATTTATAATATACTTTTTTTGTTAGACACCCAAAACAGGAAGGGCGCATGGTGGGAAATCATCTAGATCTCCTGTTGGGCTCTCTCCACAATCATCTGGCAGTCAGTGGGGCAACATTGTCAAATTTTTGGATTCACTCATGAGCAAACTTCGTGGAAATCATGTATGTTTCTTAATATTTCAATGGTCTCTTTGTTACTGTGTTGATCAGTTTGTATATTTTTGTCCATTTTCATCATGATCTAGTGATCTATATATCCATACACCTAGGAGTTTTAATTCACTGTATATTTACTGTGCGCACTTCATATTATCTTGGAAATGAACGTTTCCTTCTTTTTTTCATGTTATGACTCCATGAATTGCAGCCTGAAACCGAATCAATGTCAAATCTATATGGATACTTGCTTCTTCTACCTTAGATTTCATTTTTAATTTTCTTTTGAATGGTGATAATTGTGTCCGATTAGGACTGGGGCTAAACCTGAAAAATGACAACACACATCTGGCGTATATATACTGAAATATTTTCAATGTAGTTTTAGATGGAAGCCTTCAAGTCCATCTATTGTTTTTTATGATTAGTATTGGGAAAAACTCATGTTCCACATAGAGTAGAGATAAGGTTTGAATGAGTTTATAAAGAGTGACACCCTCACTTTATAAGCCGGTTTTGTAAGGATGAGTCAAGTCTAATAAAAGAACCAACATGGTATCAGATCCTATCCATTGGGAAGCCTACCATAGTACCATTTGTATCCATACACTAGGCCCTAGAGTGTTGGGTGTGAGGGGGTGTATTGGGAAAAACCCAAGTCCCACATAGAATAGATGTAACAATTTAGATTTTCATGTTCCAAGAACATATTATTTTTAGGTGGTAAGCTGTGAGATTGCATACCTCTTTGTGGGCTATGGGATCAGATGCATTGTCCTTTATGCTTTGTAGTTAGGGCGACATTTGGTAAAAAGATCATTTATTTTGGAGAACAATTAAACAGTGATAATTTCTAGGTTGTGGATTTATCTTGGACTAACATGTATGGAATTCAACCATTCACCATGATCTATTTCCCCACCCCCACATCTTTTCTTACCTAAACTTTTACATGTTCAGGTGCCATCCTTCTTCATTCGTAAACTTGTTACCCAAGTTTTTTCCTTCATCAATATTACACTCTTCAACAGGTAAAAAAAACCATGATTTCATGAATTGGTTTTTTGGCTTCAAGTCATCAATTTACTTTGTTGTATAGTTAATTTCCCTTTGTTTAGTTTTCTATTTCATTTTTATCTTTCCATCATTTTTGTAGTCTTCTATTACGTCGTGAATGTTGCACATTCTCCAACGGTGAATATATGAAATCTGGTCTCGCAGAACTGGAGAAATGGATAGCCAATGCAAAGGAGATGGTAAACTGAGCTTGCTAACATTTCTTCAATATTTTTTTCATCATATGGGTTTGACTAAGTACTTGTGAAATGTAGTATGCAGGAACGTCTTGGCATGAGCTGAATTATATAAGGCAAGCTGTTGGATTCTTGGTATAAATACTGCCTTGTTTTGGTTGAACATCTAGTACTGTCAAATAAAGTTGCTATCTCCTATTTATGTTTTCCTTTGTTTGAACTATACAGGTAATACATCAGAAGAGGAAAAAATCATTGGAAGAGATTCGACAGGACCTTTGTCCGGTATGATTATTATATTAATAGGGCGTGCAATGTCATATTAGCATGCATTAAAACGATTACTTTCCTGATTTGTAACTTTCATCATTACCTATTTCTCATAGTTGCGATCACCTGAATCATAGGCCATGAATGTTTGATTCTAGCTGTTTATTATAAAACCTATATATGTATGCGCAATGTCATATTAGCATGCATTAAAACGATTACTTTCCTGATTTGTAACTTTCATCATTTTATGAAGATTGTAGCGATAAATTAAACCTATTTCTCATAGTTGTGATCACCTGAATCATGGGCCATGAATGTTTGATTCTAGCTGTTTATTATAAAACCTATATATGTACGTTAATATGATAGAACATCGTAAATCAGATAGCTGCTTTTTCCAAAACTCTTATTCCTGCTACTTGTATTGAGATTATACCAATCCCTGATATGATTGTTCAGATTCACTATGGAGATCTTCCTTTTACTCTGTGTTATTCTCTTATAGTTTTATCTTTTTAGTGTTTGTTTGATATGTTACTTGCATTTTGTAAATCACGGGGTTTTGGTTTTGTCCTCCAAAGAAAAAATATGTTGCTTGCATTGTATTTGCATTATTCTTGATATACCATTTGCCTGAGCATATAAGATTGGAAAAGGCTTAAAGATTTTCTTTCAACAGGCATTGACAGTCAGACAAATCTATCGAATCAGTACTATGTACTGGGATGACAAGTATGGAACCCAGAGTGTGTCCAATGAGGTAAGTTGAGTCTATTAATTGATTCAGGTTTCAGAACACAATTACTATGGTAGTTTCTTTAGAGTTCTGAACCATATATGGTGAACAGGTAGTTAGTGTAATGAGGGAAATGGTTAACAAAGACAATCAGAATATGCCCTCTAATTCTTTCCTATTAGATGATGATCTAAGGTACACTGCTTTTTCCCATCCAAGTTCTTTTAACTTGCTTGCAGTTGTACCAATCAATGTGCATATGTTCCCTTGCTTGCGGATAACAATATGTATCAATTCTCGTTGCAGCATTCCTTTCTCTGCCGAAGATGTAGATATGGCAATCCCTCATATAGATCTGGATGAGATTGTTCTCCCAGTATTCGTGTCGGAATATTCTTGCGCACAGTTTCTTAATTCACATCAGCAGTAGTTGACTCTACAATTTCTTTGTCGTCACTGAAGCTTGACATTTAGATTAGTACTTCAACTCTGGATTTGCAGCTATCACTTTGAGCAGTTGCTACTCATGATGTCAAAGGTAGAAGAGTAATGATCTTGGTTGGTTTGTAATTTACCCCATAAATTACCTATCTTAACCAGCATATCCCAGTAATCTATGTATAGAAGAGTAGAAGATGGTGTAAGTTTGACGTCCTCTTTAGTGTATTTATAGTAGTTTTATGTTTGTATTGTACATAGGCAATGCAATTGTAACTAGAGTAGAAATGAATTTCATTCATTGATGTAAATACTATTCTTATTGAATTTCGCTTTTGCGAACTCAAATTTTTGGTTTTACCTGGAGCATTGTGGTGTCCATTGTATGTGAAAACTTAGATCAGGCATTCTATAAATGTCTTTAATCAAAACATTCCCTTTGTAAATCCCCCTCTGGGTAATTTAAAATCGGAAATATGTGGTCAGTTTTTTTTTCATCTTGCATAACCAGGTCTCAAGTGATGTCTGAAGATTGTAATTTTATTTTGGGGTTAGAGTTTGCACATTACACTTTTTGATAACAGAATGTGTATTATTTTTTTATAACAGAATGTGCATTATTGTAGAGCTTATTTGACTCCCTTTTATTTTTGGAAAAAATAAATCGATTCCATTCTTAAATTATGTTTTTCAATTATTATTTTTTAAAAAAAAGAAAATGGAAAACTTTTTAGTAACTTGTTTTGTTAAACTATTTTTAAAACAAACTGCAAGCAACACAATTGAATATCTGGTTTTCTTGTCTTCTATTATGATTGGACAATACTTGTTTTTAGTGATGGTATTAGGTTTTCTTTTGGTATTCATGTTCACAAAATTGATTAGTAAAATGAGGTGTCACTAGTATTAAATTTGTTTTAGATCTTATCTCTATTACATGTGAAATTTTAGTTTTTTCTAATACGATTGAGTTTGGCGCATGAAAATAAATAGTGGGTGGCTTTTAATGGATATAGTTTTATATCAATTAAGCTTTTATAACTTATCTTTATGAAATTGACTTGTAGATTGAGTGTAACTCTTGTATAAACTATTTGTAGGTCTTATTTTTGTTCTGAGGTTTGAGTTTTTTTTAAAGATTCATAATTAAGCATAATAGGCACAACATGTAGATCCATGAAATGGATTGAATTAGTGTATTGGGGGGGATTCTTTTTTCTCCTCAAGATAAACCGAACTGACCTACGAGCTTAATCCATTGTATATTACTATATTGGTGGAATTGAGCATGGCATTTGGGAAGTATACATCCATATTGAAGGGAGTGACTATTTTAAATGTGAGATGATGATCGACATAATATAACTCTTCAAGTAATCAGTCATTTGATCCTTACCATTCTTTAAAAGAACTCACGTCACCTCCTGCGTACAAAGAGGGCATTACGAAGAGTTCAAGCAACTGTAACTTAAAAAAAAGTGATTAAATTTATGTGATTCATATGTCAAAAACACTCTCTTTTCGTTGATTTTATATTGGAAGAAACCAATATCGATCTTACACTTTGAGAATGAGTCACGTATAAAATGATCAAATACTTATTGAATGTATATAATAAAATAGTAAGTATTAAAGAGAGTGTTGAAGAAAAAAAGTATTAATATCATTCTTCGTTCATCTATAATTATTGAGTGCATCTTTTTAAATAAATGTTTGTCATTCGTGGATTTCACTTAGATGTCATTAGATTTTTGTGCCTTTATTAATATCTCTAATATAGCCAATCACTCTCTTTAATTTAAATAATTTATTCTAATCATTCATCAATTGTTTTTTCTGATTTAAAATACACTAAAAGTACGAATGACATAGAAGCCAATAATACCCAAGTAAAATTTGTATGAATTTGGCTAGTGCTCGGTTGGTGAGGGATGTACTTGAGGTGAGTTTTTAACTTTGTATGAAAGATATAACAAAAAATTTGTGAACCATATAATATAATATTACTTCGTAATTTATTATTATCGTTTTTGACGGAGTATTCTATCATTTCGTTGCAGTCAAAGCATAGGGGGTGACTTGTATATGCGACGTGTGGAATTAAAATTGAACAAGAGACGCGTTATTCATGTCCACCGAAACTAAATTTGCAACACCAAAAAGACTTTAAATTCCTTTATTTTATTTTATTGATAATTGATGATGGATTAGTCTTTAAATTCTAACTCATCTTTAATAATATAAATGTATTCAACCCAAATATTATTATTTTTTTAAGAAATTTAGGGTGAAGCCAAATAGATAAAATTACATTTTTTTTTCTTAACTTAATTTCATATAACGATTTAATCATCTATCTTTTTTCGGTTTAGTTAGTAATTTAGAGTGATGCAACCACAACCATCACAACACTAAGTATGGATTTCAAGCTTCAAAACTATGGGGTTTTTTTTTTTTTTACCT
>Ga0228710_1001578_pt1 | contig 34492 bp, 14 predicted proteins | sample MedpolnodulmetaG_FD_177995 | JGI IMG/M metagenome (GOLD analysis project Ga0228710, IMG submission 177995) | Root nodule microbial communities from Medicago polymorpha collected in Santa Monica, California, United States - pink nodules | ecosystem: Host-associated > Plants > Roots > Nodule... | reverse complement strand
CTCCCATGTTTTTCTCACCTTCAAAATCATGTAAATCTAAAAATCAAGCCATCATGTGCATGATCAAGAATATGAAGATTGAAGTCAATGGTTTTTAGAAGGTTTTTTAAGACAATACAAAGTGGAGAAAATTCATTTCAAGTTCCTAGGAGTTTCCAGACGTAAGAACGATCGAAAACAGGAGAAAATGCAAGATTTCGCACCTCAAGGGTTGTCGCATGAGCCATTTGTGCATGAGGCAGTGTTGTTATTGCCTCAGGCGCTATATGTGCCCCTGTAGGCACAATTTGCGCCTGGCTGCGTGCTGAAATTGCCTGCAACTTCTTTTCCAAGTTGGATCGGTACAAAAAGCCCAATTTTCTTCTCCTAAACCCTAGTTAATTATTTTCTATAAATAGAGACCCTTGCACTCATTATTATTCATTTAGAACATTGACGGTTCAAGGCAAGGGTCAAGCATCAAAGCTTTAAGGCAGGATTTCTTTCTTCTCTTGTTCTCTCTATAAGGTATGTTTTTTTACGATGTATGTTGTCATGAGCAACTAAACCTCTTGGTTAGCATTCCAAGATGAACCCCTTCTTATTTGTTGGATATTATTAATAAAGTTTTTCATTCAGTTTATGTTTTTATTGTGCCCGACTTAAATTAGTTCTTGCATGTTCATAATGTTTTTCCAATTGGTTAATCTGAATTGTAATTTTGAAGAATGGTCAGTAGGATAAAAGTAGGCACTGACAACCCAAAATTATATCAGTTCATTGGCTTTTCTAATTACTTGTTTCTTAAAGAGGTTAACAAAATTCAATTTTGAAATCTAACTGTTACTATTCTCTTCTTTAGACAACGTTGTACATAACCTAGGTTAGTCCGACACATAGTTGTTGTGAGAAGCTTTGTATGAGTTTTATTTATTGGTTTCATTAAATCATAAGTAGGCACCACATAGTTGTTTGCTTCTTAAAGTTTAATTCCGACAAAGACGAATATAGGGGATTCAAGGATTCCCTAATAATCTAAATCACAAACCAAATCTTGCATTGGACAGGGCAATTCAACTCTGCAATTTTATTCAATTTTATCTTACTTTCACTCTTTGAAATAAGTTTTATTAATTACTAAGTTGAACGACAATCCCTGTGGAGAATAATAAACTTACTACTTTATTACTTGTTACGATTTGATGCACTTGTCAATTTCGTTCATCATGGCCCATCGTAGAAAAAAAAACTAGATTCGCCATTGCTTAGGACGCATCTGTCCATATAAGGCACGTCACATTTATAAGCAACTTTTGTTTTTTCAAATTTATTAAAATAAGTGATGCATCTGGACAATATTATATTTCACATGCATCAATTATTTAATGAATTTAAAAATAGTAAAAATTACTTATAAATGTGAACGGATGTTTAATTTTTTTTATTTTTTTATCGTACGTTACCCTATATGTTTAAGCTTAAAATAACCGCATGATCCCTGACCAAAAAAAAAATAAAAAAATAACCGCATGATCAGACAAGGCCGGTTTCAGTAAGCAGCCTTGATTAACACGATTTAATGATAATGAAAGATCTTGATACAAATCTTAATGTCTCAATCCATTAGAATCAATTTCATCCATAATTGTGCTTCCTGAAACTAGTATTGATATCCAAAAAGATAATGACCATAGGCACATCCTTTATTTCAACATGATGTTTTGTCCAAACTCAACTTTGATAAAGCTCCTGTTTGTAGCTGTGATGCCCCAATCGCAGGTCAGTGATCATGGGATACCCTTTGTCTCCTCTTATGGACCCACTAGCTTTGTTTTTTTGGAACTAAGCAAAGCATAAGGTACATAAAATGATTCAATTCTTGCCAAGATTAGTTTTCTTTTTCTTCTTGCATAATATTTAACGAGATAATTATTCAGGTAGCCAATTACAGATCGATACGTCATGTTGCATGCACATATTTTTGGAAAAGGATATTGCATGAACATTGATTATGAAAAGGGTACATGTTAATCAAGTAAAAGTATGACTTCGACCCAATTCTATTAAAATATTCGAATCGGAGATCGAATCAGTATGCCTTCAAATCATGATTCGGTCAATTTGATTAGTTGAACTCGATTACAATAAATAAATAAATAAAATTCAGAAAAAGTTTTTAAGAAAATGCAATAAATAAAAATTGGTTGATGCGAAAAAGGTTTATTGTAAATAAGAATTGGTTGATACAAAAAAGTTTATTCGAAGAAAATTGTAAATCTACGACAAATTGTCATACAAAGAGTGTTGTAAGAAGTATTTTAAGCAAAGAGTTATTAATTCCTCAACGTCAAAGATTCAAATTTAAAGAAGAAATTTGCAGAAGAAGTTCCTTGAAAGTTATAAAACATACGAAATTCATGCAACACATGAGTTTTTTTTTTTACGGACAAAATGAGTTAGTTTATTGTTTGTCTATATATTGTAAAATCAAACTTAAAGCACAGATGTTCATTTACGTTCGACAAAACTACACCTACTAGAAACATATTTGTCCTCGTATGCTACTCTTATAGCTGGCAACATTGAATGAACGATGTATGAAACTTCACTTAGAATAATATATATTTTTCCCTTTTCACGCATGTGTGCCTTTATTTTTCTTTATCGTTTTTCCTTTTTACATTATTCAAAAACCCATATGTTTCTTCCATTCACAACTACGTGCTTGTACTTTAAATCTATCAACTAAAAAGCCTCTTAAGGATGACACTTGAATCCTAGATTGATCTATCGAGTCTATTTGTTGGTTGAAACATTTTCAAATCAATTGAAGAACAATTGGACATACTAATATATGTTCAAGTGTGCAGGATCATATAATATACCCATCAAGTATTGAACATGTATTAAATCATCAGAAGCACAAAACAAACTCATAGTCTATGGTAGAAGATCTGAAGTTAGGTCAACCAGAAATCAACACAGTGGACCAGAAGAAAAGGACACCTCTCAACAGCTGAAGAGATCATCAGATTCTGAGGAGATCATCAGACTCAGAAGACCTAGCTAGACTCAGAAGACCCCATCAGACTTGGAAGACCTTCAGACTTCAGAAGCACTTGAGGGACCCAGACTCAACATCAAATTTGTCGTCTTCTGTAGATGTCCACATTAAAGGATCTGAGCATAATTTTGTCTTCTTCTGTCCACGTGTAGAAACAGACAAAGAACTTCAAGGGCAATAAGAATGAACGGATACTTCTTGTTTCAGCAAAGGATTTTCAAATGACTATCCAAAGGAATTATCAATATCCGGCAATGGTTCAAGTCTTTGATTTGAAGCTTCTCAATGACTCTTTATGCGCTGACACTCTTCTCCAACGTCTCTCAAATCCATGCATATATACGATGTTAAAGACCATGAAGAAGATCAACAAGACTTTGTTATTTTAACTGTGTCATTACTCTGCGAAATCAAATAGTGCATAAACACTTAGGATTTTCTCTTCAACCTTTGTATCTTAGAAATCCAAGAAATATTACAGAGTCTGTTCAACTTTGTTCAGTTTACACCAATCAGTTTATATATCTAATGTAAGAACAAGTTTTTTATATTTGCTGTAAACAAACAAGAAGTTTCTTGCTTGTGAAGCTTTAGCATAATAAGTCTCTTGGTGAAACCTTAAGCACCAGAAGTCTCGGTCAATTGTGATGGAGAATTAAAAGTCTCTTAGGGTTGCCCTTTGAGCATTGGAAGTCTCTTGCATGCGTGCTTAAGAAATAGAAATCTCTTGAAGTTGTCCTTGAGCAGTGGAAGTCTCTTGGTAGTGACCTTGAGCAAAGAAGTCTCTTGCAAGGGTGCTTGAGCATTGAGAAGTCTCTTGGAAGAGTCCTTGAGCAATTGCAATCTGTGAAATTATTGTGAAATCCTTTGTAAGTGCAAGGGAACTGGACTACTCATGTGTTGTGGGAAGAACCAATATAAAATTGCTTGCGTATGCTCTCTCTCTCTCTCTCTCTCTCTCTCTCTCTCATCTTCGTGTTATATATTTCGCTGCACTCAGACTATGTATCAGAATTTGTACTCATCAGATTTTGAACAGTTCGTAACACTCAGTAAAAGAAAACCAGAAAAAACCAACACAATTCAACCCTTCCCCCTTCTTGTGTTTTTCTCATCGTTTCGTTGTTCTTGCAGTGGGCGTTGGGCGCTAGGAGCAACATCCAGAAGTGCCAGCTATTTGTAAGTGCGTGTTGGGCGACCCTGCAGCAGTGCCGCGCTGCGATGTTTTCGATTGTTATATTTTTAATCCTGGGGATTGCTTCAAAATTTGTCCCGTTTTCGAACCCTTATGATCCCAAAACGATAGAAAACATTACCTAGGGTTGTTATGCTTCGATTTAACACTTATTACACCTTAAAACATCAATTATACCTCTAATTCCATGATTTTTACTCATTGTTGCTTATATATTCCAAAACACAACATAACCATATTTCAATCACGAATTCAACATGAAAACATCACAATTCAGAAGCGTAAATCAAACACATAATTACAACAACATAGAAGAACATGAATTTAACAAATAAATCATCAAAAGAATTAAAGAAACACCAGAGGTTAAGGACTACTTGCTACCCACATGAATATACTACGCTTAGATTGAATAAAACTCCCCCTTACCTCGATGTTTTCCAGAATTAGTGAATCTTACTGCTGAATCTTTCCCAAAGTTTTCTCTCTTTGCCTCCAAACCCTAGTTTTCTCTTGATCTTTCTATTGTAACCCTAGTCTTCTAATGCTCTTCTCTATTTATAAACACAATTTGAGTTTTATTTTCTCACATAATCTTTTTGACAGGTTTACTATCTACATCCCCAGATTGGTTACTATTCAATTTATAACTACACAACCTTGTTGTTTACAACTCCTTCTGTCCGAATCATTAAAACACTACATGGCTTACTACTTATACCCCTTTTCTACCCAGATTTACTAATGCACCTCTGTTTGCACTCTACTCTCCTTATTCTCACCAAAAGCGCTATATATTTTCTTCCTAAAAATTATTTTTTTTTCCCATTCTTTAACCAACCAGTTAACCCATCTACTTCTTCAATAACTGTGAATAATTTAATTAATAATATCAAACAGTCAATACTAATAACAATAATAATATTAATAAATTAATATTAAAAATCGAGGTGTTAGAATCACCCCCACCATTGTCAAGAAGAAACCAACCCTTATTAACACAAGCCACCACCCCATACCATAAGAGCGGCATGTCTGTTACAAACCGACCCGAACGAGTTTTAAATAAAAATGTGAGATCCCACAAATGCAAACCAGTCGCATCGACCAAATAAATCATTGCTAATGAATACACATAAGCATACCGGTGAACTGCTTCCGAAATCGAAGGTGGAGGAGAAACGTTTTGCAACCCATGAGAAGATCCACAACAAATCAAACGCCAACACCACACATCAGAAAAGAAGCAGGGTCGTCGGAGATTTGAAAGGGATGGTGGTGCAGAGGGTCGATGCCATCATCACACCACCCAAAGGTGAGAGAAGTTTTATCTTAAAGAGAGACAGCGTTTTGACATTAGCACCAATACTTACCGTGAGGAAGTGATAAGGTATCACTGTCTTAGGTGATCCTCAATACTAGTTTACACAAGAACAAGGTGACTGTTTATGATTAGAAAAGTTAAATTGGTCCTTAATTGAGATATGGATTAGTAAATGATATTTTTTTATATCGATATTTTATACATAAAAACAATTTTTTTCAAATAAAATCAACATGTGATTGGTCTGAGTAATAAGTGATTTGTGCACATTAAACAAATAGTCGGTACAGTTCTATCTATGAAACTTATGTATGGAGAAACTTAGTTAATTGAGAGATAGAAAACCAAAACCCACCTTGTTTATCCAACGAATTATGTGATAGATATTTGTCACGGTTAAACACAAGTACATATGTTTGATATCATGTTTGGAGTAGTCATAATTGATTATGGAAATGTAAAATAAATTTTAACATGTTTGATTGCCTTCACATGACATAAAAAAAATCAATTTATTCAAAATCTATTTTTACCATCACATCACATATCAAAAACATAGTACTATAGATAGTTATAAAAGAAAATACTGTACAAATGCCTTTCTAACTCTCTTTCTTACATGAAAAATGAAATAGAAACAATATACAAATACCAAAATGTGCTAAGACAAAGACGTATGATTGTCACGCATAAAAAAGACAAAGACGTATGATGAGGGGTACGATGAATGCGGGCGTTTAATAAGACTAATAAAAGAACAGAGAAAAGCTTCACATTACAAAGCAAAGACAAAATCAACCCAACAAAGTCGTATTGATTAAAGTAGAGAGAAAAAGAAAGATAATGGATTTTTGTGTTGTGTACATGTCTAGCAAGAAAAAGGAAAGTGACCAGCAGGAGTCTCGATTGTGGTGAGTTCTTTTTTTTACACTCATGATCAAGACTACTAATAGTGACTCAGTGTCCTTTCATCCAACATGACTTTCATATTTTTGTCGTTGAGAAAAAGTTGAAGTAAGTTGAGTTTCAAAGGTTGATCAGAGTCAGGACATATTTCAAGGTTTAGAGAGGGCTTACAAAGATATTTATAGATCATCCACCAAAGACACCATACATCGACAATAAAAGTTGAACCGACAACCTTGTGGATGAGTTGACTTTTTACCAATTTATCTTTAAATAAAGGTTTAAAGAGGACTCACAGAGGTACTTAGATTATTTCAAACAATTTATCTTTAACTAAAATTTATTAATTACTTGATAAATGCAATTTTGTAGTCATAAAAATGGTTGTTTTATAACACATAACTTATAAATGTACATATAGTCGAGTTTTCAAAAGAAAAAATAAATTAAACGAACATAGAGACGAGAAATACTTAGTTGAACAAACTCTAAATCAAAAGTATTTAGACACACACATAAATGATAAAATTTAAAAGAGAAATAATTTCGATTATATTTTATCAATCAAGTGTGTATACAAATAAATTTTATCTTGGTTGGGTCTATGCAAAACTTACTTTATAAAGACAAATTAAAACGGTATCTTTTCTTCTTTCAACCTCTAGTATGTTGCAGACGAATTCAATAGTTATATAGGCAGACACTTTGTACTATGACTTTAATAAAGTCATTATACATATGTCATTGTCTTTACCATAATGAAACAGGCTTTTTAGTTTTAACCTGAAAAAGAGATCAGAAAAAACCACGGGAGACGTGGGGGGAAAAACAAAGGAATTTTACTGCCCACGTGCAGTCCCAACCCTAAGAGGAGTGGAAAAAACATCCTTAATTTTCGTGAAAAATAAAATAAGTGCACAAAATCATGAATCAACTTTGTAATTATGGATGTTTGTAGATTGTGGCTGAACAAAAGAGTTTAAAGAATAATCTCAACTTAATTTTCTCCACCGATAACTCTAATGAATAAAATACTTCACAAATCAATTATTACATGGCGAGTTTTAGCATGGAACAAGTGTGAAATTTTCCCATCTTGGGCTCCCATGTTCCTACCGGTTAATGCCCGTAAATTTCCAATCCAATTCCTATCTAACCAATTGTCAACATAAAATAACCTTTTCTTTTCTTTAATTTTTTTCCTTTGAAAAGGAGAATAAAAAATTCTTTGAACTAAACAATTCTTTTTAGCTAATTACACCAGGGTTTCGTCAAAATTAAAAAAACCAAAAAAACTGAGGTAACATTAAATGTGAATATTTCTCTTAGTTAAAATTTGAACATTGATTCATCTTATCGTGAAAGTTTAATTTATTCTTCTATACTAACTATCCATTGATAAAAATAAAAAAAAATTTAGTCCTCGTGAGCTTAGCTCAGTTGGTTGGGACAATACATAAAATATGCAAAGTTTTGGGTTCGAACCTCAGCCACTACCAAAAAAAATATTTAATTTATACACAGACTAATATAAAAAGAATTTTACAATTTTTTGAAGAAGCTAAATTAACACACCCTAATTGACACTTGAGAGAATCGAACCTCAGACCTTGAGGATGACCACGCTCTCAAGTCCCAAGCCAATACCACCAGGCCAACCCAAGTGGGTTAAGAATTTTACAATTGTATCCAATAGTGTGTTGACATTTTATTTTATTTAATAGGTATGATAAATCATATGATTTTAATTTATTTAATTATGTGACAATGTATATCTATGTGTCCTACAAATTTAATTTATTTAATTATGTAAAACAATTTTTTTATATCTATGTGTCCTACAAATTTTTTGATAGATTTTTTTTAGGAATTTGTTTTTATAGATATTAGTCATCGTTAAACGGTGATATTTTTTTTTTAAAGAAAATTGTTAAACGGTGATATAAATTTCGTATAAATAACATAGTAAAAAATGCAGAAAAAGTTGTAATAATATTTATGAATTAAACATGTAATGAATATCACTACAAAAAAAAAAACATGTAATGAATAAATTCTAAGCTTATTAATGGAAAATGTCAAAACACATTACAATACCCTCAATTTTTTTTAAGGGACAATTCCCTCAAATTTGTTTTTTAATCTGGGCCATTAAATTTTTATTTTGATTTTTGGTGGACCTTGGTCATTTAATATTGAAAACCGTACAGGTTGATGGTAAAGAAAACAAAGCAATCTAACCATACCCATTTTTTTATATTAAATCAATGGTAGATTTTAGATGAGTCCAACTTAGAGAAATTTTGCAACTGTCCCATGCTAAACATCGCCTTATTACATTACCACTATTGGATAACTTTATTCTATATAGTATTATGTGATGTCTCTTTTCCTCAAAAGAAGTATTATATATGTTATATCTAATCGTTTATCTTGACATTCTTATTCATTGATTAGTAAATAATATTAATTTTTTAAGAAGTTAAAATGAAATATCTTGACCATCACAAGAAGTGTTTGGGAAGACATCAAAAGATCCAAGAAACAATTGAGAGAGAGAGAGAGAGAGAGAGAGAGAGAACAAGGGTCAACCAAGAAGAATGCGAAAAATTAAATTACAGCAGTGAGGTACATCAAAGGGTTTTGCCTCCAAACATTGTAGTGAAAATCGAATGAGACAATCTTCGATTTAAACCACCAAAACACTATAATTTTAACCTGCTCAATGATAGAATGAATAGTCTCCTCCTCGTGTTGAAAAATACACATGTTTCTCTCTTTCCAAATAACGTAAACATCTGCTAACCAAATCATCTTGAAAGTTAAACAAATGTTTTTCGAAAAACCTCTCAAGCCACAGAAGTGATGAAGATGCGATAAAATTTTGTGAGGTGATACCAAACAAATCCCTAACCAGCCACAAATCAAATGCCAAATATTACAATAAAAAACACAAGTAACAAACAGATGATCTCTATCCTCAGTACACTCACATTCGCCTGTACAAAGTTGATCATTAATGGAAAGCACTCGACGTCTCATTAAGTTGTCTTTGGTAGGAAGGCGATTATGAAACAAAAGCCAAGCAAACATAGAGACCTTTAACAGTACATCCTTTATCCACAGAATATGATGCAAAGCGTTGTAACCTTTGTCCACCGCATCATCATCTAACGCTTGGGTTAATAGTTGGTAGGCGCTACTTAGAGTGTATCTAGAAGATAAATGAAATCTCCAACTCCACCTATCCTCCACATCAACCTGTAAAGCAACGACATATAACAAATTGACACACTCCCTCACCAACTTCTCCTCCCAAGCAAACAACTTCCAAGCTTCCCCATTCACCCCCAACCTAGGTAGAACATGTCAGCTACTGAAACAAATTTATTCTCTGGCAGATCAAACAATCTATGGAACCTAGTCGACAACGGAACTCCTTCTAACCACGAATCCTTCCAAAAGAGAGTGGAAGACCGACCCACCACCCTATCAACGTTGTGAGACTCATCAATGTTGTTTACTATGAAAATACATCAAGAACTTGTAAAATTGGAAATTAAAATGAGGTAGAAATATAGTTAAATATATAGTGTTTTTCTTTTATGAAAAGGTAAGAGAATGTCATTTTAGTACTTTATAGCATTCACAATAGAGCTTTCATTTTGAGGTTTTAAGTGGGTTTCGCATACATATATATTATTTTAAAAATTGTATAAAATTTTGTTATTAAGTAAGCACTAAATCTCTTCAAACCAGTATTTCAAAAAATTACCAAATGAGTCTCACAAATAAAACTCATTTATTTCAATAAAACTCAATTATTAAAATTAATTTATTAAGTGTGATCTACAAAATAGTTGAAAGAGATAAGTGCTGAAACACACAAAAAAAAAATCTCTTAACAATTGAGATGACTATATTTAACTTGGTAAATAGACGAAACTCATCATTGTTATGTTCTAAAAGGTATTAACATAATCAGATGCAATAAGACATCAGATTCCTTAAACTTACACTAATCACATTGCTTTAATGATTGCAATTAGTGATGATTAAATAAAGAGGAAGTTTGACTTGCGATACAATCTATCTTCTATAGCTTATCCCTAAAATAAAAAAAACTTATCCTAAAAATTATAATTAAAAAAAAAGTGTACAGTGTTTTTAATGTAAACAATAACATACATATATGACTTTTGTAAAATAAATGATAGAAGTTTGTTAAAGAAGAAAAACAAAAGGAATGGTAACAAAATAAAAACCTACGGGCTTGGAGAAGGGTTAATCCGGTAAGAGAAGTCGTGAGAATTGAGTGAGAAACATTTTTTTAGATAGACGAAATGACAAAGTCATCATAAACTCGCACATATAAAATTGAGGTATCAGAATTCAAACTTCGATCATGATGTCCGGTCTAACAAGTTCCGCATTTTTACCGGTTAAACTATGACTTATGGGACAAGAGAGTTGAGCCTTTTTTGACCAATATTTCAGCATAACAGTTATAGTGTAAAATATTATTTGATTTGATTTATTTTAAGCAATATATTACACATCTGTCGGTTACAAATTCAAATCACAATTAGATTTTTTTTATTTATTTAGCATATTGGTATGGTATCAAGCCACCCCAAATTTTCATTCAATCTATCCCTACTTTTGATGTGGACTAAACCAACTTTTTATGAAACTTGCATGTCTATTTTTTATGTGTAATAATAACTTGCATAACTTTAGCACGAGGACAGACGAGCCTTTAATTAGGTGATGTCCATATATCATTTTTTTTTATTATCAATTTTTGAGGATGCAAAAGAATAGTAGTAATTAGTTTAGATGATCTAACATCAGTAGTACACTCTCAAATGCTCCTATTTCAAAATCAAAATTCTATAATATCGAAATAGTGTAGATGCTACTAAATTAGTAGATCCCATTATCTATTTAGTGTTAGACTAGCATAAATTCTAGCCAATCGTGAGAGTCGAAAAATTATCAATGTCAAGAGTATGTCACATTATTTTTCATGACGATATAATTTAAGTACAGTTTGTTAGTTTTTACTATTTTTCAATCATGGGCACAGTTCAATACATGACAGATAGCTTGTCAAAAAAAAAAATACATGACAAATATATCCAACAATATAAATAGAACTATTATAAATTAAAATTAATCCATGTAGCAACCTATAATTGGTGAACTAACACCTAAGTTTTGTCATCTTATAATTGGTGGACTAAGATCTAAGTTTTTTATTTTCATTTTATAGGTACTAACATCTAAGTTTTGTCGTCCTATAACTGGTGACCTAACACCTAAGTTTTGTAATTTATGGAATTCATTATTGAGTGAACATTTTCACATGGCTCATGCTGCTAAAAAAAACTAGGTTGATTTGTCCAATAAGTGTAACTCAAATGGTAAAATATTATGAGTACATTTGATATGTTGTTATGCAGGTTTAAACTCGTAATGTCACTCCTCTCTATACTAATATGTGTGTGTGAATTTTGCGGTTAGACTTTTTAACACACAAAAACCACAATAATTTTATAATACCAGGGATACGTGAAAGTAGAGCTTAAGACTAAACTCATTAAAATTTATAATTATGTGATTTAAATTGCGCATGTGTATGTTGTGTGTGTTGAAGTTGGTTTTGAAGTTGTTTGTAGTTTGTTATTTGTCCCACATTGCTCAGGTTCCCGGGTTGTTGAGTGTATAAATATGCTTGAGCACCCTCATCCTTTAAGCTAGCTTTTGGGATCATATTCAAGTCTATTTAACATGGTATCAGAGTCGGGTTAAGAATTGCAATGTGGCAATTGGACCTAGGCCACGTTAGGCGTGAGGGTGGGTGTTGAAGTTGGTTTTGAGGTTTTTTGTAGTTTGTTATTTGGGATGATATCCAAGCCTATTTAACATGGTATCAGAGTCGGGTTAAGGATTGCAATGTGGAAATTGGACTCGGACCCACGCTAGGGCTAGGCGTGGGGGTGGGTGTTGAAGTTTGTTTTGAAGTTGTTTGTAGTTTGTTATTTGTCCTACATAGCCCAAGTCCACGGGTTGTTGATGTTAAATATGCTTGAGTATCCTCATTTTTTGGTATCAGAGTCGGGTTAGGGATTGCAATGTGGAAATTGGACCTAGGCCCATGCTAAGCTTGAGGGTGGATGTTGAAGTTGGTTTTGAAGTTGTTTGTAGTTTGTTATTTGTCCCACATAGTCCAGGTTCACGGGTTGTTGATGTATAAATATGTTTGAGTATCCTTATTTTTTAAGCTAGCTTTTGGGATGAGATTAAAGCATATTTAACAATATAAACACTTTTTGCATTCATAATAAACGTTTAAAATTTTGTGAATGAGTACATTGATAATTGTGAATGTAATAAAAGAGAATATTTCATAAATAAGTCTTCAACAAGTTATGCTCAAATGAAGGGGAAAAGAAAAAGTAGAGGAGCGATTAGGTCTTATTGTAAATCAACCAAGTAGGTCTCCGTATAATCAACTCTATAAAAGTTTTACAAACTTGGATTGATATAAGATCATGTTGTAATATTCACTCAAATGAGAGGTATAATGCTAAGAATATATATACTTTGTACGAAGTCAAACACAAACTCAAATTTTTGTAACTTGACATTAGTGACAACAACCTTTGTTCTAAAGAGATATCTGGAGAGACGGATTATACTCAATTCCTCAGCAAGACTGTTATCATAAATGTTGAGAAAACTAGAAGGTCTCTAATGGTAGAGTCTAATTGTTTTGTGTTACAAGGCTAATCAAAACAAAAACGGCAAAAAGAAAAGGATAAGAAAGAAACAACAACTAATCTCTAGAAAAGAAAGTTTCAGCCGCATCAATCTTGAGGAGATGCAACAAATCATCTAGAAGAGAAGCATGAATTAAGAATTCGACATTCGAAGAGGCTCCTAACTTGGCCATGAAATCCGCACAATGATTTCCCTCGCAAAGAGTGTGACAAACAGTGACATTTATCTGTGTTGTGAATTCGATGAAAAATCACACCGATAACAAACTTGATGTGTGGAGCAAGGGATAGTCAAGCAACCAAAGCAAAGTGTATGGAAAAGTTATAAACACAAGCAAAAGTAGAAAACAACGAGAGAAAGAAAGAGAGAACACAAAAGAATTTGTTGACCCAGTTCGGTCCAAATTGACCTAGTCTAAGGGAGAGAGCAGCCCTCTGTTTCACTATAATGATGAGTAACTTTACAAAAGAGATATCAATGGGTTACAAGAATAAGTCTCCCGCCTAATTCTACCCAAAGTCCCAATCTCTTCCCGTAGCCAAGAGACTCAATCCTAATAGTGTTTCCCAAGGTGAATCAACCCTCAAACCCCTAGTGTTTGTTGCCAAGAGACAAACTCTATACAAACCCTAGTTTTGTTGTTGCCTTTCTAAACCCTTGTTTCAGTCCCCTCTATCTCAAGGTTTACACTGATACAATGTCTATATTTATAGTAAAAGTAACCCCCATAAAATTGTAACAAATCTAGCCCAAAAATACCTTTCATTTTTTCCCACTGCGCGAATTCGAGCGCCGAAAAAAGCCGCAACAAAATGCTGAAAAACACATCCAAATTTAGGCCTCGATTTTGCACTTCAAGAAATCCAATTTTGAGTCACTTCCACAACAATCTCCACCTTAACTCTAAATTAGTGATGATGCCAAACCATCAACCACCTTGCTGCTCTTTCCCTTGCTTCCCACTACACCAAGTAGCTCCACAAGTTTACACCCTAACCTCTTCAACCATCGGAATGCCTTCCGCCCTTTTGAAGATTCTGGTGTCCAAACTACTCAAGGAATTTTAGGTAGTTCCACAAGTATACACCTTAACCTCTTCAGCCATCGGAATGTCTTCCGCCTTCTCGAAGATCCTTGTATTTAAACTACACTAGGAATTTCAGGTAGTTCTACAAGACTTTACCATAACCTCTTCAATACGGAACATCTCCCGCTTCCTTGAAGATCTACTTGTGCTCAATCACCCTTGGCTTTTAGAGTAATCCACAAGTACACACCTTAACCCCTTCAGCCCTCGGAATGTCTTCCGCCTTCTCGAAGGTCCTTGCAGTCCAACTACGCTAGGAATTTCAGGTAGTTCCACAAGCATTCACCATAACCTCTTCAACACAAGAGATCTTCCGCTTCCTTGAAGATCATCTTGCATCCAATCACCCTTGGCCTTTTTTTAGGGTAATCCCGCAAGTCGTGCTATATATTCTTCAACCTCCAGAATGCCTTCTGTCTTCATGAAGAAATCCCTTGCTCACCTAGAGCATAGCACCCAAGGTCCTTTATAGTCGTACCATTACCGATGTGTTCAACTCCACCTCAAGCTGAGCGTACTCTACCTCAACTAGCAAATGTGTACATCCCACTATTTCTTCAACCTTGAAACTCCACCTCAACAGGTAGCTCATGAGTATTGTTGTCTCCGCCTCTCCAGACTAATCATGAGTATTCTTACCATCGCCTCTCCAGGCTGATGTTGAGTGTTTAACGTCTCCCCAGACGACCACCGCTCCACTAGGCATCAATCCCAAGGTGAGACACATCACCTTCTTCATCCTCCAAACAACACCACACCACCAGAGCACCCGCATCCTCAAGACGCAACCTAATGTTTTCCAAATCACCAATGATTTTGTTGAACTCCACAAGTTGCTCCATGATGGCCTTTGACTCTACCATCTTGAATGAGTAAAGTTGTTGCTTTAGAACTTGTCGATGAGCCAAAGACTTTGTCATATACAAATATTCGAACTTTGACCACATTGATGTCGCGGTTGGTTCCTTCGCTAATTCTCTCAAAACTTTATTCCCGAGGAACAAGACAATGGCACTCCTGGCCTTGTCCACCATCTCGGTCTTCTCCGCTTGTGACATGGTGACCGGTAACGAACCTTCACCCTTCAAAGCTCTCTCACACTTATGTTGTATTAACACTGCTTCCATCTTTACCTTCCATAACCCAAGATCGTTATCTCCGGTAAACTTCTCAATATCCCACTTCGAACCCATGGTACTTGATTATCCTTTGATCCTTGCCCCACGGTGGGCGCCAATTGTTGTGAATTCGATGAAAAATCACACCAATAACAAACTTGATGTGTGGAGCAAGGGATAGTCAAGCAACCAAAGCAAAGTGTATGGAAAAGTTATAAACACAAGCAAAAGTAGAAAACAACGAGAGGAAGAAAGAGAGAACACAAAAGAATTTGTTGACCCAGTTCGGTCCAAATTGACCTAGTCTGGGGGAGAGAGCAGCCCTCCGTTTCACTATAATAATGAGTAACTTTACAAAAGAGATATCAATAGGTTACAAGAATAAGTCTCCCGCCTAATTCTACCCAAAGTTCTAATCTCTTCCTGTAACCAAGAGACTCAATCCTAATAGTGTTTCCCAAGGTAATCAACCCTCAAACCATAATGTTTGTTGCCAAGAGACAAACTCAATACAAACCCTAGTTTTGTTGTTGCCTTTTTAAACCCTTGTTTCAGCCCCCTCCATCTCAAGCTTTACACTGATACAATGTCTGTATTTATAGTAAAAGTAACCCCCATAAAATTGTAACAAATCTGGCCCAAAAATACGTTTCACTTTTTTCCCACTGCGCGAATTCGGGCGCCGATTTGCACCCTTTGAGCGCCGAAAAAAGCCGCAACAAAATGCTGAAAAACACAGCCAAATTCGAGCCCGATTTTGCCAATTCGGGCCCTGATTTTGTACTTCCTGAAATCCAATTTTGAGTCACTTCTACAACAATCTGCGTTATTAACTCTTTTATCTCTTGAATCAAAACCGCATAGACATGGAACTTCATGGATGGACCTTGGATGAGATTGACGCAATGCAGTGAATCTGAGTAACAAATGAGGCCAATAAAATTCAAGTCTTTAGCAATCAGAAGGCCCGTGTAAATAGCATATAATTCAGCAAACAAGATGTTAGAAGAACCATGAATGTAGCCGGAAAAACCTGACATCATTACGTAAAAATTCACCGTAACCAGCCCTAATCGGAGAGACAAGGCAAACTTTGGGAGTTATTGTTCCACTTGATGAATCTCTCAGTTGTAGCACCTTGGGAGTTATTAGAGAAGCAAACTTTGAAAAATTCCATCATACTCTCAATGTTAAATAAGAGACGGTTTAGGGACCAATTATCATTGCTTAGGCACGTCATATTTCTATGTCTCCTATCCCACCAAACTATGACGGCAAAAGTGGTGGAGAGGGAACCCATGGTTCCAACCTTTAGCCAATCATGCGCTTCAAGGTTATTGAAGAAATTTGGATGATTGAAACCTACATGATTCCAAATGCTTCTAGAGAAATTACAATCTCGCACACAATAAAGAAAAGTTTCCTCTTGCAGACCGCAACGATAACAGAGAGTAGATTGAGCAATGTTTATGTGGTTGAGCAAAGAGAGAGTAGACACCGAGTTGTGACAAGGCAACCAAAAATGGAATTTAATGGTAGAGTCTAGTGAGAGTAAAGAATATTTATTTGTCACCGGTTATAATGTATTAAGTCCTTCGAGTGAAGAAGGTAAAATCTCTTTGTATGAGGAGGACTTGAAATAAAATGTTGTAAACTATAAAAATACATTTATATTCTTATTTTCATTTTTCTTTTCATTTTCAAGAGATGATATTGCAACTTGCCAGTAGCTAGAGGATGAACTTATTTGTGAGAGAGAAAAAGCACTTCAAACAAGTAGTTCAAAGAAGGGAATAGTGATAAGTCATCAATGTTTGGGAGGACCAATGTGTTGTAAATGGGTGCACTGCTGAGTGGTGAGGGGGCTTGTCAGGAATCCTTCAATCTGAATTTTTGTTTAGTGGAAAATAGATTTTCTTTTTATCTTTTGTAATAATAAATAGGCGATGTTCTTTTAAAATTAGAAAAAGAAGATTTAAAATAAAAAATTAAATTAAAATAAAACAGCTGCTGCCAAAACACAAACCACACTGCATTTTCCAAGTTGTCTCACATATTAAATGAGCAACTGTATATGTTGCTATGTTTGTCGGGTATTCATATTACAAGCCTTCATATGATATCATATCAACAGAAAACTATTACTAACTCATTTATGGACAGTTTACCATGGCAGGATAAACATTGTAGTGTGTGAGAGGTGCAATGAAAAGAAATGATAAGAAATTGAGATTGAATTTGATTCTAGGGTAAAAGAAAACTTCATTTTAAATAAATTAATTTTACTTAAATCTGAATGTGAAATTATTTATATCTAGATGTGTTCATGGGAAAATTAATTAATTAAAAGAGTTGAGGAGTTAAAAATTCGATATTCAAGTCTTGACAAGAAAAAATTAACATAACAATTAACAAACTAACATTTATCAAAAAAAAAAAATTATAGTTGATTTTAAAGACAAAATCAATTATAATGGATATCACTCAATCGTGACTTAATCAATTTTAAGTGTATGGAATCATCCAATCATACACACAATCTTTCATAGTATTTACAAATTTTCAATTATATAATTTGTTTAGGTTTTCCTAATTTTTCTTCAGTAGAAATAATCATATTTGATGTATTATTGAGTACTAAATATGGACACATCTATTGGTTAGGATTCAAACCTTAAATTGTGTATTTTCAGTTATATTTCATTGTAGAATCATCATAATATTCCTTGTTCAAATATCAATATTTAAATGGTAACATCTCAATTATTCATGTCTTTAAAATTCACCAACCTACATTATGGATTGAGTCTACATATTATGTTTCCTTTGAAATTGTCATCTTTCATCAAATTATTTCCAAATTCACAAAAGGAAAAAAGACAGACAAAGAAGAACTTGTCACTGATTGTTTGTTTGTTTATTTATCTTTATACATAAACTTATGTTGTCTAGGGTAGGACCTTAAATCCTTAATAACTCATCCCACAATCATGATGAAAGAAATTATCAACAAAGAAATACCAAAACTATTTTTAATTAAAGTGACATCAATGATTATTCCATCCAATCACTATTATAAGAAGAAGAAAAAAACTTAACTTTTGGTAACTATTCCCCTCCAAAAAAAAAAACTTTTGGTAACTATATATTCAAAAGTTAACTACTTTTCAACTATTTAATGTTAGTATTCTTAATATATATATTTAATTCAAAAAACATTTAATGCAGGTAATTGAGTGATCATTCAATACCAACAAAAATGTTACTCCCTCTGTCCCAAATTATAAGACGTTTTGGTCATTTCTCAATAATTAAGAAATGTAATTAATGTTGTATGGAAAAGATAAATTATAAGTAATTTTACAAAATTATCCTTCATTAATGATATAAAAAAGATAAATTAAAGAGTTAAAAGAAAAGAAAGTAATAAATAGTCGAGGGTATAATAGGAAAAGTAACATTTATTGCTTCATTGATATTGTAAAACGACTTATGATTTAGATTAATTTTTTTCTCCAAAACGATTTATAATTTGAGACGGAGAGAGTAGTAGCCAATGTCACTTGTGTTTACACGAAATCTAAATAATTTAGTAGTAACTGGTTTTATAATTGTTTCTAATTGAACTTTATTCTTTGTAGTGTCAAGTTTCACTACTTAGCTAACACTATTATGAAGTACTCACACATATACCTCAGATCGAATTCGTATCCAATGTCTAGGTCTTAGATACCGGCACATTGTTTACTTTTAAAATTTCTATTTTCTCAGATTATTATTGATATTTACGTATAAGTGTCAGCGTCGTGTTTGATGTCATTGTCCGTGTAATAAACAATGAAAATGGGAAAAAGCAAAGGAGAGTGAATGTGGGGAAGGGTTGGTTCTGTACTGTCTTTGCCTGTCCCCTCCACCCAACACACATACACTATTTCTCACTCTATCTCCAAGACTCTAACAGTTTAAGACCAAAAGTCACAACCACATTGGCTTTACTTGCCTTTTGTTTCTGTGCTTCCTATGCAATTGTCTCTGTCTTCTGCTCCCTCTTCTATGTACCTACAAATGGAGATAATGGAACCATACTTTGAATTTCTTGTTATTATTTGATAAACAAATAAATATATATACTCTTCTCCTTTTCCTTTCTTTTTCTTATCTTTAAGCCATGTTTGTAATATGAAAAAAATATTCATCATTAAAATTACCTCATTTTTCATGATACTATAGCATAGCCTCAACTTTTTGAATTTCACTTTTTAGAATCAACTTGGTCGCACCCTTTTTTCTATCTTTAAATAAAGTTTGATCATTTTTCAATTGTGGTGTTCTTAATTCCATTTGAGAGACTCTTCAAGAAACAAAGATAGTGTTCATGGAAATTGATCTAAACAATGAAGTGATTGAGGTTGAGAAGAATGCATTGTGCCTTAAGGAATGTGAAAAAGGTTTTTGTTTCTGTATTTCTTGTTTGTCTCCTTCAACTTGTTCATCTTCAAGTTCAACTTCACCACTTGTTTCTTCTTCTTATCTTGAACTATGGCATGCTTGTGCTGGTCCTCTTACTTCACTTCCTAAGAAAGGAAATGTTGTGGTGTATTTTCCACAAGGTCACTTAGAACAATTTGCTTCTTTCTCTCCTTTTAAACAATTGGAGATACCAAACTATGATCTTCAGCCTCAGATCTTTTGCAGGGTTGTCAATGTCCAACTACTTGTGAGTACTCAATTATACTCTTTGAATTAACTATTAGTGTTTACTTATGAAGCACGAACACTTCTCAGATTAGTCGTATCCCGGTGTCGGACACATGTCGTGTTAGACACCGACACTCAATTATGTGATTTTTCAAATTTTTAGTGGTGTCGGCGTGTCCGTGTCTGTACCCGTGCTTCATAGGCTGTCTACTGAATTCATGTAACATATTTTGGTTTTGCTTAAATTCTTGTTTCTTTTAACAGGCCAACAAGGAGAATGATGAGGTTTATACACAAGTTACTCTGCTACCTCAGGCTGAGGTTGGTTTTTTTTAAGTTCTTTATGTTTGGTCTGTTTCCAAACATGTTTATTTACTATTGTTAAACGAAGAGAAACCATATTTTGACACACAATTTGACATCAAAATTATTTGGCTAACTACTTTCAGTAGATAGTTAATAAATACTCCCTCCAGACACTATTATAAGCAAAGGAAAAAACAACTTTTTAGGTTCTTTAAATAATTGATGTATTTGGTCTGTAATATAAACCAGATATATCAGTTATTCAATGAATCTAAAATATGATTTTTTGCTTATAATAATGACCGGAGGGAGTATAACAGATGTCACAACTCATTAACCATCCCATCAACAGTGGTTAATGAAGTTCAAAATTCTAGTTAGTTGTGTTAAGTGGACAGTTAATGATTTGTGATATCTTGTTACATTCATTAACCATCAGTTGAATGTAGTTAATCACATATTTGAAAGTGTTAACCATCTAAGTTGTTGTCGAATTTTGATGTCAAATTTGTATGTCAAAATAATGCGATTCAAAAGAATGTATCAGTCAACATGTATCATGTTCTTTTCATTTTTCGCCTGAAATGTTGAGATGTGAAAGTTAACGAGTGGAATGGTGGAGGGAGAGAATTCTACCACCAGTTTAATGCTAATTATACTAACATTTGTAGTTCAAAAATACATTATTTGTGTTTTTACACTTCCCTTTTGAGTAACTTTGAATACATAGATTGTTTTGGCTTTTCAGTTGGCAGGGATGCATATGGAGGGAAAAGAAGTTGAGGAATTAGAAGGAGATGAAGAGGGAGATGGAGGGTCACCTACAAAATCAACCCCTCACATGTTCTGCAAGACACTAACTGTCTCTGATACCAGCACTCATGGTGGATTCTCTGTGCCTCGTAGAGCTGCTGAAGATTGTTTTCCTCCTTTGGTATGAAATCTTTCTATGATGATCTTTTTGAAGTTTAATAAGTTTAGGGGAATGTTTGAATTGGCTTATTTGAGTTCATTTACTGACATAACCATTTGCGAAACTGTTTGGGAGAGCCTATTAAAACAGCTTGTGACATGTACATGAGCTGTTTTCAGCTTATTTTCGTAAGCTCTCCAGGATAGTTTATATAAATAACTTATACATAAGAATTTATATCGCAAGCGCTTATGCTGTAAGCCCTTAATCCAAACAAGGCCTAAGCCGTATTGCTCCTTATACTTTTTACTGCAGGACTATAAGCTGCAAAGGCCCTCTCAAGAGCTTGTTGCCAAAGACCTGCATGGTGTGGAGTGGAAATTTCGCCATATTTATAGAGGTAATGTAATAAGAAAACTAAAAATGTGTAGTTTCATAAGTTGACTAATCGATACACAAAATAATATGGTACTAATTTGTCAGGTCAGCCAAGGCGGCATCTACTCACTACTGGCTGGAGCATTTTTGTGAACCAAAAGAATCTTGTTTCTGGTGATGCTGTGCTCTTTCTAAGGCATGTTTGTTTGTGCATCGAGAAATTCCTATTTATTTGTTAAATCTCTATTACCCTAGTGAACCTTGATTGTTTACCACTTCAACTATATTTTTAACATTCTAGCTGATAATTTCAAATAATATTCTTCCAATAATTTAGTACAAAGTAACTGTACCTTATATCCTAGAAGTGCCCTCTCGGCTTGCAGGGGGCAAGACTGCGTACATCTACCTTCTCCAGACCTCACCTGGTGGAAGGCTCGCGCACTAGATTGCCTTACACTATGTCTTTTTATCTGAGTAATGAATTTTTTTGGTTTGGTACTAATATCAAGGAGCTTATTGTCTTAGTGAATCTCAAGTACCAAACTAGGAAAGAACATACTTCAAAATCCATGACTTCTTGTAAATGAGAATCAAGATTATTTGTATAGTCAAATTTCAAAAGCATGAAAATTGAGTTGTAATAATCTTTGAATGCCAACTTGAGATTTCAACTATACAGTCACAGAAATAAGAGTTTTTCCTATCATGCTAGTATCTTTTAAATCATAACTTCTTACCAATGACTTTGTAGGGGTGAAAATGGGGAGCTGAGATTAGGAATCAGAAGAGCTGTTAGACCTAGAAACGGTCTTCCTGAATCAATTGTTGGTAATCAGAATTGTTATCCCAATTTCCTTTCATCTGTTGCAAATGCTATATCCACCAAAAGCATGTTTCATGTTTTCTATAGTCCAAGGTAAGAGTACTAACCAACTAATCACTTCTTTTTGCATTGCAAGATGCAAGAAGTTCACACTGCAATTATTTATCCTTAGATTTTGATTTTGTTGTGGATATGTAAATCAATAAAATCATTGATTTTCTCATGTTACAGAGCAAGTCATGCTGAATTTGTTGTTCCCTACCAAAAATATGTTAAAAGCATCAAGAATCCAGTGACCATAGGGACAAGATTCAAAATGAGAATTGAAATGGATGAATCGCCCGAAAGAAGGTAATTTACAATATAATTATAAATCTTTACCGCAATGTCTTCCTCCGAAAAAGTTTTTTGACATGATATTATCTTCCTATCTTGCAGGTGTAGTAGTGGTATGTTGATCGGAATAAATGACTTGGATCCCTATAGATGGCCAAAATCAAAATGGAGGTGCTTGATGGTACATTTGAAATTTTACTTTATTACTATGCAATATATTTTGACTATATATATATATATATATATATAAATCGAGATTAATTTTGATGCACTGTCAGTGTAAAACATTTTATTACACTGTCAACCAATCGTAACTCATCAATTATATGATTTTCAAGGTAAATATGATTAAAGTCAAATATTTTAATGATGAAACGTTTATAATTTGTAAGCTTTCTGTGACATACAACAGGTAAGATGGGATGAGGATACCGAGACTAATCATCAAGACCGAGTATCGCCATGGGAGATCGATCCTTCTTCTCCTCAGCCTCCCCTAAGCATTCAGTCTTCCCCAAGATTGAAGAAACCGCGGACCGGTCTACTGGTTGCCTCGCCCAATCACCTCATCACTGGTATGAATCCTAATGGTGAGATGGAATGCTTTCTTCTGCTTAACTTCATGTATCAATCCCTATTTGGATCTTATTTTAGATCAATACTGTTATAAAATAAATTAAATGTATTCGTAGGATTATCTATTGAAAATGAAATGCTAGAACTACTTTAATATAAAAGTTTGATGGATGATTTTTCATCTTAAAAACTAATGTAAAAATTGATGATTTACTTTATACTAGATATCTCTAATTATTGTCCAAGACCCCAAAATTTATAAACACAGTCCTGATCCTAATCATGTTCTTTCTTTGTTTCATTTATGGCAGCAGGAATCAGTGGAATGATGGGTTTTGAGGAGTCAGTAAGATCACCAAAGGTCTTGCAAGGTCAAGAAAATACAGGTTTTATGTCACTATACTATGGATGTGACAAAGTAACCAACCAGCCAGGTTTTGAGTTGAGCACTTCAAGTCATCATCAAAACCTTGCATCAACTGGAGTAGGAAAAGTAGTTACCTCTTCTGAGCTTATGAGTGTTCATCCTTTCAGTTATGCAGGCTTTATGGAAAGTAACAAGTTTCCAAGGGTCTTGCAAGGTCAAGAAATATGTAAACTGAAATCCCTTTCAGGAAAAGCTGATTTCAACATTGGAGCTTGGGGAACCAAGCCCAGTTTTCAATCTGCATGTTTTCCTTACGGAGATATTGGCAAAGCCAATCGAGTTAACATGTTTAGCTCAAAACAAACCAATTTCATGAGTGATAATGTCCCGTTTAACACGCCATCGATAGTGGCAGGGAACATTAGAAAAGAAGTTGGAAGATCTGGCTCTAATCTCCTTCCAAATGAGCATAAGCTGCAGGACAATGTTTCTGCTTCTGCTTCATTAGGGGATACTAATAGAAATGTTCCAAATGATAACAATGTCAAGGAAAAGGCAAATTCCTGCAAACTATTCGGCTTTCCTTTGTCTTGTGAACCTAGTAGCCAAAATTTACAAAACACAGCAAAGAGGAGTTGCACAAAGGTGAGGGATGATAACAACAAAAAGATATTATGATATGCTGCTTCTTTTTTAATGTTTGATGTTTTACAAACTATATAATATACACTAAATGAAGGTTCATAAGCAAGGAAGCTTAGTTGGAAGAGCCATTGATCTCTCGAGGTTGAGCGGCTACAATGATCTTCTGAGTGAACTGGAGAAACTATTTGGCATGGAAGGACTTCTTAGAGATTCTGATAAGGGATGGAGGATCCTTTACACTGACAGTGAGAATGACATAATGGTTGTGGGGGATGATCCATGGCAGTAAGTATTCTTCTTTATGGATGCTGCTTTTGAATCTTTAAATAAGTTATCAATGAACATTAACTGTTTCAACGTGTACTGACATAACATAAGGACTTGTTAAGTGATATCACTGTTTTTATTGTATTTATTCGAGCTTATCTACTGACATAAGCACTTGTGAGACTATTTGAAAGAGCATAGATACTGTTTATCCGAACATGGTATTTAAGTTTTCTAGCGTTCTGTTTTTGTTGCAGTGAGTTTTGTGATGTGGTGTCTAAAATCCATATATACACCAAAGAAGAAGTGGAGAAGATGACATTTGGGATGATGACTAATGATGATACTCATAGCTGTTTGGATCAGGCACCAGTTATCATTGAACCTTCAAAGTCTTCCTCAGTTGGTCAGCCAGATTATTCTCCAACAGTAGTTAGAGTCTAAAGTTTCAGCGTTGTCTTGAGTTTGTGTTGGTCTTGCTTTGGTACAAAATTTAATTATCTATGTATAATTTGATATTGCATTTTGGTTGCTACCCTCTTGAGCTTGTTAGCCCAGTAAAAATTGCATGGTCAATGCCAGAAAGATTGACAATTAAGTGCACTAAATAAGTGCTAGTCTTGGAAGTTGGCATAATGTAATATAAGCCAATATCTCTTGAGAATTGTGTACTCTAGAATTATGGTGATGGTTTTCATATTTCATGTCACGGTGGTGTAATATTACCAATATTGTTATGAATGTGTTTGGTTTGGGGTGGAATTTGGTTTACATTTTAGAAAAAATGACTTTAGAGGAACATTTAAAATATTGTAAGGTTAGAATTTGGTAAATTCACTCTGGTTCAAAGTATATAGTAGACTTTTTCAGGAAAGTTGCATGGTTAATTGTTATTTGATATAACAGTATTTACACCTAAATGTGTGATCTGTAATGTATTGCCCTCTACCCTTTTTTGTATCAAGTTTTATTCTTTTTTGCCTATCAGAAAAATGCCCTTTTAAATCATCAAATGTGGATGAAAATAATCATCATGGTAATGTTATTTGATTTACTAAAAAGTTGATGATAGCCTAAACACCAGTAGTTACCTGAAGGAAAAAAAGTTTTTAAAAAAAATAAAAAATCTCTGAAAATGGTTATATACTTAAATTTTCTTTTAGGATAAAACATAGATGCAGTTTCTTACCTACTGTTCATACTATTTTCCACTAAAAATGAAAAATAACTGTCAAAAACTTGATCAAGAGGTGCATTGCAAAGCAGTCTTATTATGTATGTAAACTGAAAATAACTACTTCTTTGTGTCCAATACAGTACCAACAATAGGTAAGGCACTGCATCTAACTCTAAGCATTACCCTTTTATATTATTCAAAAAGGTTTCTTTGAAAGACATAAATAACTGTACTGGAGGAATCTATTACATTTACTTTTGGCACCAAATTATTGAATCTCAGACCTGAACTTTTTTTCGCCATCATCAATTTCCAAGAGGAATGAATTGCTTCAAGATTTTTCACAGCAAAAAAGCACATACAGATCTAATACGGCAGCTTTTATTCATTGCTCTCATTTGATAAATGAAAATTACTTTTAAAAAGGAATCATCTCCGAGGCGCTCAGTTCCAGTCAAAATCCAGAGGGACTAGCATGTCATTGCTCCTTGAAGAGATCGCGTCCAATAATCATTCTTCTGATCTCACTTGTTCCGGCCCCGATCTCGTAGAGTTTCGCATCTCTAAGGAGACGACCAGTTGGATACTCGTTCACATAGCCGTTTCCACCTAAACATTGTATCGCCTGCAAAGCAACTTGTGTTGCTCTTTCAGCTGCACAAAGTATAACTCCAGCACAATCCTGAAATTAGCAGCCCAAGAATACATATTTTATACCGAATAGTATGGTGCAAAAGGAAGTAGAGTTGTTGCATTGAATAGCCCCTAACCCACTAGAATTACAATAAGCCAGCATGACCTTAGCTCAAGTTCATGAGACATTTTAGAAACAATTAACATTTCAAGAATGATGATTTTATACTTTTTATAGAATACCATTACATAAACAACATTATAATATTGTAACTCACATATGCCTCTGCACATTGTACTTGTGTTACACCATGCAAATTGGACCGAGAAAACAAAATAAACAAGCTAAAAGGGGGAAAACACAAACAAAAGAATAAAGTTCAATCTTTTCACATATTGACACAATGCATAAGAAATGTGGAATGAGTTTCATTACAACAACAACCAAATTTTGTCCTACTAGGTGGAGTTGGCTACATGATTAAAACGACACCATAATCCTGTATCACCACAATCCAGGTAAATCATATTTCCAGCCAAACCATTGATTTATAAGTCTTTCTTAATAGTTCTTCCTAATGTTATCAATATTCAATAATGCAATTTTAATCTTAAAAACGCATCCCACCCCCCCAATGAGTAAGATCGTTTTTTTGAAAAGACCGCAAGTGAAATAGCTACTTAAATCTCGAACTCGTCTGATTTTACGATCCTTGTTACGATTCTACATTTTACAATCTTGCAACCCTCTACCTATTCTAGGTAATTTTTTAGTAGGATCTTACGTTCCTAGTTACGATCTTACGTTTTATGATCATAATGCCCTCTTCCTAATCTTAAGCAAAATCTCGATTTTGACAATATTCTTTCTTACTATAGTTTTCTTTGTGTTCGTCGGCCTCTAGCGATTAGGATATTCTCCACCTGATCTACTCTTCTTAGTATGGAATCAACAGGTCCCCTCCACACATGCCCAAACACCCTAATTTCTGCTACTCCAATTCTCTCTAATGCTACCATTCCTAACCTTCTCTTGTCCAGTAATATGGAACGAGTTTCATTAATAGAAAGAAAAAAATAATCATTTGAAGAGCCCAATAAAGATGTTTACATTTTCATGAAAAGACAAAACAATAACATGATAACATAACACCATATTAACAAGAAACAGATATGTGGAGTACCTTCGGGTCAACTTTTCCGCTGTCACAGTCCCGAGCTACAGAATACACATAAGACCTGAAATGAAGAAAATTATCGACCGCCGTGCAAACTTATTTAGCAGGAGAAAATAGCACCATGACATTAGAATCTTCTACCTTGAAGACTGTAAAGAAGTATACATGTCAGCAACTTTCCCCTGAAACCAAAAGATCAATTCACAGTAAGCTGTGATTCACATACAGTACAGAGGGCACGATAACTGAAGAAAATAAAATATATTGCTGATTAAATGAACCTGTATAAACTGAAACTCTCCAATAGGACGACCAAACTGCTCTCTTTGTCGAACATAAGGAAGGACAACATCAAGACATGACTGCATAATACCAAGGGGACCTGCTGCTAAAACAAGCCTTTCCAGATCCAGCCCAGACATCATGACATAGACTCCTGAACAAAAAGAAAATAATGGCATTAATAAAATATTGTTGACACTTGACAAAACAAAAGTGGTTTTTATCAGAGTTTACATCGTAAAAAGCGACAGAAAAATCTAATGACTCTACTTCATTTGAAAGCTTCTTCTAATTTACGAAAAATGTATGTGTCTATCGAGTGATTTTGGAAAATGATGCCACTGGAAAGTAAATTCTCGTTCAGAAGTAACAAAGATATGAACACACAAAATATGCTGTTTTCTTGATTTTTATTTTCAAATGTTTACATTCTTAGTGAATGTGAGTGTGTGGAGAGAGAGGGGGAGGGGGGAAGGCAGAAGCTGATATGATGGATCAATGTGGACATACTATGCAAGAATGATCATAGTCTCACATAAAACTTTTGCAGGCCCGATTCTGAGCCTGTTTGGATTCACTCTTGATAAAATAAATACTTAAATTGGGAGGAAAAGAGTAGCGTAAAACTTCTGAAATAGTGTAAGAATAGGCGGTTTTCAATATTAGTGGTTGTTAATATGAGTAATTATCACCAATAATTATATCCAGGTCAAAAATAACTTTCTCTTAAAAAAAGTCCTTTAAAACAGACCTTAGGACTTAGGTATAAGCTCATTTTTCTTAAGTTTATCAAAACAAGCCCTACCAAATAATATAATGATGATTTCCTTTTAAAATTAATAAAGAATATAAAAGAAATTGCAAGACCTTTCCCTTCTTTCCCAAGAACATTTTCTTCTGGAACAAAGCAATTTTCGAAGACAAGCTCACATCTGCCCACAAATTCCACCTTATCAGTAAAAGCAAGGGGTTGGAAATGGGTTAAATATTGGAAATTTCACATGGAACATGCATACATACGTATCACTTCCTCGCATTCCGAGTTTATCCAATTTCTGAGCAGTACTGAATCTGTAGTCAAACAGCAATGACAGTCAGGTTTTCATCTTTCACTTCTAATTTTCTCGCAGTGAAAAAATGATTTATCGTATAGTCAAGGTCTCATCCTTTCAACCATGTAGGGAGATTTTTTTAGTTTTCCGATATTAATGGTATGTTATTTATCAGTAATCATGACTCTCTTTTTTCTCCTTCACCTTCAGAGAAGAATTCTTGCTAGCTATAAACTACAGAACCAAATTTAAACTACTTGAAGCTAAAATGCTTTGCTACTTGATGCTCAATAACGCATAACTTGTTGTCAAAGTTCAGTACAATTACCCAGGCATTCCCTTCTCGATGATGAATGCAGTGATTCCTTTTGACCCTGCTGTTATGTCTGTCTTTGCATAAACAACCTGATTCAATTGAACACAATCAAATGTGTGCCATGCATTCTCAGCATATGTTATATGTCTACATTATTACATCCGGTTTTATACTATGTGTGTCTGTGTGTGTGTGTGTGTGTGATCCGCACTAAATATCTAAACATATGGTTCACTTGGAACAAGCAGTGTGATAAACATGCTTAGCAAAAAAAAATTATGCATGCTTGATTTAATAAAGCCTTATGACATATTGATCTTTTTCTTTTGTTATTTTCCAATCAGTTCCATTAGATCATGACAGTGATGTTTTTACGTGACAAGACCACCAAAGTTACAAATTGAGGCAACATTTCCCTTTTAACTCTAATGTAAAATCAAACAAGAACATGGACAATGCAAATAGCATGGAAAATAAAATAAAAATGAAAGAAACATACTAATGTTTGAGCAACTGGCCCATTAGTACACCACATCTTGTTCCCGTTAAGTACATATCCCCCGTCTACACGGTCAGCCTTGCATTTCATGCTGACAACATCAGATCCAGCTGCAGAAAAGACAAATTCGCTAGGTTAAGTCCTTGGAATATCTAAATATTTGAGATACTTCTATTGAATTTCACATATCTTACAATTTGGTTCACTCATTGCCAAAGCTCCCACATGATCCCCAGAGATAAGCTTCAAAGTTGAAGAGCGGAAAAAAAAATGTCAGCCTTTAAACAAATAGACACATAAAAGTTGAGAAAAACTATTAATGAGCACAAGAAATGGTTGGAAAGCTGCGACTAGTTTTTTTTAATAGGCAAATGTTAGTTTAGTAGTTGTTATGTCAGTATTTTCTCCTTCACCAGGGTTTGAAATCTAGTCCTTTAATTCCTTCAACTCCTCTAACCCTTAGCTCAAACCAATTGCGCTACCCAACCACCCTAAAGCTACAACTATTTATGAGCATTTTTGGCTGATAAGTCAAACATTACACATATCGGCAATAGGGCAAGGCAGCAAATATTGCATTGGAAAAAGGTAGAATTACATAAGATTAAATTAGGCGGGACTAGAGCGTTGAACCTTTGGTAAGTATTTCTGTTTCTGTTCATGGCTTCCATTCCTCACCTAAACAAAAAAGACAGAAAACCTGAAGACTCGTTTGAAAATTGTCAAGCATACAACGAAAGAAACTTAAGTTCCCTTCAATTACCAGTTGATTGATACATAGATTAGAATGAGCACCATAAGAAAGACCAACAGATCCTGAAGCACGGCTAATCTCTTCCATTGCTATACAATGATACAAGTAACCTAGACCAAGCCCTCCATACTCCTCTGCAAATAAGCAGACATAGAATTGGAAAAAGTTTGTTGTATCAAAGACACAATCATAGGATCAAATTGAAATGAGGGAAAAATGTCAAATATGCATTTGATAATATATATCAATGATTAACTACACATGAATTGAAGGCAAGCGGGCAACAATCTGCGCCGCTAGGCCTTTTTGGATAACAAAACCAATCCTCTTAAACACAACATTCAAGGACATCGGAGTCATGACATTGCTGTGCATTTAATAACATATCCAAACAGAAGGATGAACTTGATTATATGTTTGTGATTCTAGGAATTAATTATTTTAGAATACTGATAATACGGGAGACTATATTGATACGGTCCTACAATTTAATGACCAAGATGGGTGTTCACTCAAGGAAAATAAAAAAAATATTACCTGGTGCAGTAATCCCATGGAGATTAAATTCTCCCATACTTTTCCACAAGTTAACCTCCTAAATCAAAACACAACCAGCATATTCAATTACACTATGAGCTATATATTGTTCATGGAAATTGTAAAACAAGTGAATAGACACCCAATTTGGTCCCGAAAATTTTCTCGCGGCCCAATTTAGTCTCTTATTAAAAATAATACCCAAAGTAATCCCTAACATTTTTATATGAAGGACAAATTAGTCCCCAGCTCATTCATTATAACAGAGGGATGTTTTTCTTTTAACGGCAAATGTTAGTATGCCAGGATTCGAACTCTGACCCTTTAACTCCTTGATAGAGGGACTAATTTGTCCCCAATTTGAAATAAAATGACAGAGACTAGTTTGGTAATACTTATCTTTTGCTGGGGACTAAATTGAGCAGCGAGAAAATTGTCAGGGACCGAATTGGGTGTTCACTCAAAACAAATAGATCATCTCATGATACATACCTTTGGGAAATAATTAGTGTGATCAATGTTGGAAGCATGAGGGGCAATATTTTCAGTAGCAAATTGAGCAACACTCTCTTTAAACTGCAGTAGAAATTTGAAACCATTAAAAACATGACATGAAATGAAACAAACCAAGTTGAAGTAATAGAAAACAGAAGAACACCCAAATGGAAAAAGTTCAATTTTTTTATAAAAACAGAAAATGGGGTCAATCATTTTGATCATGTTAAAAACCCAAATGAAAAAATTTCAAATTTTCATAAATTCAGAACAATGGAATCAATCATTTTTTACCAACTTAATAACCCAAATGAAAAAGGGTCATGTTAACTTGTGCCCTTAGGGCACATGTTAAGCATTAATGTCATTCCATTAATGGTAAGAATTTAATGAAAAAAAAACTAATATTAAACATTTTGAACAATAAATTAACACAATTTTAAATACATTATTTCTATTAATGGAAAGGGCACAAGTTATCATTTCCCAATGAAAAAAGTTCAAATTTTTATGAAAACAGATAATTGTTGTCGATCAACCACATTTAAGGTGGGAAAGTCAATGTGACTTTATGTCTACTCTCTCATCATATCTATCATTTCTCTTTCACTAAAGTTATGGTGACTTTCCTGCCATCAAAGTCACTGAATTTCAACCTCTTAAACTCACTTGCACAAATTTGAGATACCGAGTTCGAACTCAGGTGAAGGCGTCCAACTTTAACAATCCTTAACCAGTTGAGTTAAGTCTTACGAACTGGGGTCAATCTCATTTTTGACCAAGGTATAAAAAGTTCAAATTGTTACAAATACAGAAAATAGGGTCAATGATTTTGATCAAGTTGAAAACCCAAATGAAAAAGTTCAAATTTTTACAAAAACAGAAAAATGGGGTTCAATCAGTTTGATCAAGTTAAAAACCCAAATGAAAAAGTTCAAATTTTTACAAAAACAGATAAATGGGGCTCAATCATTTTGATCAAGCTAAAATCCGAAATGGAAAAAGTTCAATTTTTACAAATAAATAAAATAAAAATGGGGTCAATGAGTTTGACTAAGATGTAAGAAAAACTAGTAGTAACAACAGTAAAGGGGGGTGTATGAGATGAGTAAAACCTGTATCTGAGTGTCATCAAAGAGGAAGGAGGTGGTGGAAAAAGCAGCAGCATAGTGAGATTGAGAATGAGAGGAATTAGTTCTGAAAAGAGTTGAGAAAATGGTGCGTGCTGTGTTGATTCTTGTTCTAATCATCTTTGGCAACGGTTTGTGTTTGTTGATTAGTTAGCTTAGCTGTTGCTGTTGCTGTTGTATATCGGTATGGTGCTTATGTGATATGCATGTGTATTGTTTATTTATGTCTTGATTCAAAAGATAGAGAGCAATAGAATACTAAATGAAAAAATAGATTAAAATGAATTATAAACTAGTATGGAATGGGTTGAGATAAGGATGAAGGTCGATAATAATCTTCATAGCTGAATCAGACATTAGTAGGATGTTATTTTGTTCACGGAACCTTTACTTCAAATTAGTAGCGTTGTAATAAAAAGTGTTCTTTTAGCATTTCTCAAGTTTTATTGTGAGACTATATTTTTGTGACATAGTCATGTTTTATTGATTCTTTTAAATTTATTTAATAAATGATAGTTTTATTTAACCTATTTTTAGGTGGATATTTCAAAACAAAAAAAAGTATGACCTCTCTCTCCACTGAAGTAAATTATGGCACTTACGATCCATCCAATTAGGAGAGAATCAATAGATTCATTTTTGAGGTAGAGCAGTGGGGGTTCTTACTTAACAAGGATCACTCCTGTTAAGAATCCTCCATTGAAGGAAAAAAAAATGAGTCTCTATTAAGCAACGAACAATTATATAAGGATTGTAACGCCCTATTTCTATTAAAGCGATAAAACACGCGAATAAAGAATATATTCAAGAAATAGACGCTACGTCATCAACAAAAATAAATTTTAGCATGCATATATAAATTCTCAACAGTCGCAGCGGATATAAACCATACATCTCCAAAGTGTACATGTCATGAGATCAATATACATCATCATATAAAATCTCTAAATCCCGGCATATAGGTCAAATCTCAATAATAAATAAATCCAACAAACGTAAAGACCGACGTCCTAATCAGAGCCTAGTCTAAGACTCCAAGAAACGATAACGGAGATTAGCTCCCGCTATCCAAGCACTCACCACTAGGGGTAAGCTTCACATCAATCATAATCAACATAAACAATTTGATATAAATGAATCAAATTAAGTCTCAATTAATTAACAGGAGCAATTAACTTTCATATGCATATACACACAACAATTATAATGTCACGAGTATATATTCATCAAACACACCTACCAACAACAACCATCATTTACATACATCACTTAAGACTCATGCCAATATGATATGCGCCTATATACGACACATATACGCATGTGGTACCATATCACCGACAACTAGATGCCAACCGAACATCTCATGTAAGAGTACATCTCCTCTTACGATTCAACTATGTAAAAGTACACCTCCTTTTACATTTCTCATATGACTCAATATGATTTATGATGTATGGACATGCAAGCAAAGACCCAATAATGCAAAACTTTTAACATATACATCCACCAACAACAATGTAAAAGTACACCTCCATTTACATTGACCAACTTCAACAACAATTGCATTATCAAGTATTTACGTCCACACAATCAACAATTCATAATTCAAATAAGAGTCCTCATCACATTATCAACAAACATCCACATCAATCGTCATATATATATATA
>Ga0228710_1001577_pt1 | contig 34494 bp, 18 predicted proteins | sample MedpolnodulmetaG_FD_177995 | JGI IMG/M metagenome (GOLD analysis project Ga0228710, IMG submission 177995) | Root nodule microbial communities from Medicago polymorpha collected in Santa Monica, California, United States - pink nodules | ecosystem: Host-associated > Plants > Roots > Nodule... | reverse complement strand
GTAACTAAATTAAATTGCTAAATCCAAATCAAAAAGAAAGAAAAACAACCGATTTCTGCAGCCACGTATATAACTAAATTGCTAAAAAAAAACTATGAATTAGTAAAATAGATTATACTAATAGATTTTCAGTTGGTTAGAGCGTGCTGATAACGTGTTATGAAAATAAGTAATTAGAGATACTTTTAGAGAAGAATATGGAGAAGTATTCTTATTCATTGATGTGTATCGTTACAAATGAGGTAATGAACTAACCCAATAACCTATTAATATAACTCATTAACCCATTTGCTATTTGGACATCCACCATTAATATTTATAACAATTTATAATTTTAGTAATTTTTGAGTAGAGTATAGTGTATTTAGTAATTTGGAGGTTTGAAGTAAGAAGCTTACCTGAAGCAGCTACGCCGCGCACACATTGCATCACTTTCGCTTCTTTGTAGGGTTCCATAAACCCTTCTTCTTCTTCTTCTTCTTCTTCTCTCTCTCTTTCTCTGCAACAACAATGGGTGCTTCACTGCCTCCTAAAGAGGCCAATCTCTTCAAGCTTATTGTTGTAAGCTTTCTTTCTCTCTCTCTCTCTCTCTGCTTATTCTTACTCGATCCAACTTCTTTAAACCCTAGATTCTCACGCTATTCTTGCTAAACTAACCAAATTTTAATCTTAATCTTAATCTTAATTACACTTTGGTTTAGGATTCTAGCTTCAATTTACTTGTTTTTAACTATTCCGGAATTCATAATTTAAGTTATTGGATTGAGTGTTAGGTTTTGAGTGGTTTGAAATTTTTGTTATTGGGAGTTTGAACCGATATCAGAATCTCTTATAAATTGAGTTTATTTGATGCCTTAGCATTTGAGTTAAAAGGTATGAGAAATAATTTGGTCCCTTAGAATTTTAGTTATAGGCGTCGGGGAAAAAAATCTGCTAATGAAAGTTGACTCAGTTTGTAAGGAGTTGACTCATATGTTGCAAGGGCATGGTGTTACTGAGAACAAGCTTTCTGCTGCCCTGACCGTGGCGAGCCTCGGTGCCCAACTCACCGAAACTATAGTGGACCCCACTTAGTGGGATAAGACTTGGTTAATGTTGTGCTGGTAAATATTCTGCGAATGCAATCAGTGTGGCCACCATTTGATAACACTGTTTCAGATTGGCTGGATGTCTGTTTTTACCAATGTGTGTGTGTGTGGACTACTAGCTGCTGCGAGTAGTCAAAATAAATTTTGGGAACTGTTACTGACTTCATACGGGCTTAAAACTGAAAAGATGAAAATGGTTTGGCATTTTTGTCTTCTTAAGGGACTAGCTGTTTATTGCAGTGGTTTTGAAATTTTGTTTTATTTATGTTAAAATGTCTATTTGTTGCTTAAAGCTTATGCGATCAGCGATTCAAATTTGATTAACTTATCTTTAGGATATTTATGTTTGTGAAATGATATTTGATTTTTGAGTGATGGGTTAATTGTATGATGATGTCATTTGTCCTTGTTCTTATTGCTGCAGAAATCATATGAAACAAAGCAATATAAAAAGGGCCTCAAGGCGGCTGATGCTATTTTGAAAAAATTTCCAGATCATGGAGGTATACATTTTTTTGGCAATTCCTTTATATGCTTTTTCTATAGGGTCAGTAGACATTCAGGTCTGTTAAGTTTGCAATTTTTTTTTTTCTATTTTCTTTTCATGTTTTCACTTTTAATTGCAAAATTGTCTCTTTGTTTGAACTTTTGTTTTTGTTCTTTACATGAATGGCACTTTGTTTGAACTTTGTTGAAATAACTCCCTGTCTTGTCTTGTATTTAAAGTTTCGTATTAAAATCAGTAAAAACAAAACAGAGGTTTTCATTGTTTCTTATATATTAATTATTTCCTATTTTTTATGTTTTGCATATGAAGCAGAATGAGAAAACAAAAAAAGAAGGCTTTTATTGTTTCCTATACAAAACATCGAAAACTAGAAACAATGAAAATACGAAATGGGAATAGAAAATGTTTAATGCTTCCTTCCCAAATTGTTTGAATCATGCAAGAAATGCCATCCTTTTTACATGCAACCTCCCATATTCTATCTCTCCGCTTTCAGGTGTAGCATATTTGGCTTTTTTGGTCATTGTATATGTATTTTAATATTTATTTATTTGTCTGTTTGTGTAGAAACTTTATCAATGAAGGGTTTAACATTAAATTGCATGGATCGTAAGTCTGAAGCATATGAACTTGTTCGTCAAGGATTGAAGGTCCGTGTGTTGTCTTTTATTTTACTTGATTTATGAATCTTTCAATCATTGTTTGTCAAGTGATCTGGTTTTAATATTGTTCTGGTACAGAATGACCTGAAAAGTCATGTTTGCTGGCATGTTTTTGGTCTCCTTTATCGGTCAGACAGAGAATACAGGGAGGCAATTAAGTGCTACCGAAATGCACTGAGAATAGATCCTGAAAATATTGAAATTCTGCGTGACTTATCACTCTTACAGGTACCATCCTAAACGCATTCCATCTTTACTTGCATTTTTATGGTGGATATGAACTCAGAAAGTATTTGAACAAAACACACATAGTGCAATGGATTTAACTTAACATCGGTCTTTTATGCTGGCATGTACTTGAGTCAGAAATCATACTGCCAAGAGTTTGTTTTATTTGTGGATACATCTTCATTTTGTCTTTGGCTTATTTCTCAAGTAGATTAGGTTTTGGTCGCAAGTCATACAAAACATATTACTGAACAAAAAGCGACTTAAGAGATAGGTTAGAGGTAGCAGTTTCTATGGACATATGTCTTAAGGTTTTGAACAAATAAATCTGATTAACAATGGGAGCTACCCATAGACGCATGAGAAAATGTAAAATAATAATGAAGTTTTCAAGGTTTGATGTTTAGAGATCACAGTTCACACACAATTCTCATGTGGTCATTTGAATCTTGATTATCTGCTAGAACTAAAGTTGCACAAAGATAGTTATAGGTGAGTGACTTAGTTTCATAAACCTGTTATATTGAAGAGTGAGGTCTACTGAAATAATTTAATGACAAGAATATTGTAAACTTGATGCTTGAGAGACAACCATCAACCTCTCAATTTAAAATGCACAAATACAAGAGTGTCATCTCTTGATTTGAGGCATAGAATAATCTAGATGTAGTTATTAGTTATTACTTGTAAAAAAGCCAATGCCTATTTTTTATATTTAAATACAATCAACCATAGTTTATACATCATATACAAGGTGGGAGATAAATTCGGGCTAGGTTGTCAATAGTAGGACCTCAGATTGAGTGAGTAAAAATATCTACTAGCAAATAGTAGAATTCACATAATTGTAATGATTTTTATAGAGTGAACGTTCTTGCAAATAAACTGGCAATCAATCTCTATGTTTTAATTTGCTAATGAACGACTGGATTACATGAAATGTGCAAGGTTGCTTGATTGCACTAATAAGACATCTTGGAATTCTGGTTGGGTCTACCACAATCCTAGAAACATAGATTGACATGAGAATTACATTTGGATCGATAGGAGTATTGGTCAACTTTCAATCTCATCCCGATCGTTGCAACATATTTAAAGCATATTTCTTGTAAGATATGATTATACCTGATTTTTATTGAGTTGCCTCTATCCCAGGTAAGTAATGCAGTCACCTCAAGTCTTTGGCTTGAAATTTTTGGAACAAGAGTTGTTAAGGTGTTCAATGCCTTCACAATCATCTCACGTTGATAGCAATGCCATCTTCATAAACAACAATAATAAATACACTGATTAGGAAAGAATGTAAAATTCATGCAGTTTTTTAAGGACCATACTAAATCTGCTAAACCATGCTCAAGGGGCAGTGGAAGAGAGCCGATTCACAATTGGGCTCTTTGTGGCAATTCCAAACTATTGGTGGTTTTTTGATACTTACAAAACTCGCTCTGACATTTCGAAGAGAGCTCGAGATCAATGTTCAAATGATTTCTAACTTCTAAGGCTAGGGCTTTTGTTTTAAGTATTTAGGGTTTTATCAGGCCCAACTATGCTATCTTGAGAAAACTGATTTTAGATTAAAACAGATGCATGAGAAACCATTTCTCAGCCTTTAAATTCAGATTGCAGAAATAGAAAACTTAAATCCTTTAATTCGAAGACTTGAATCATGTTAATGCAGTTTGTTTGTTTTTAACAATTTTCATATTTAGGTTTAATCAGCTATAAACATATATTCAAGGAAGGAGATAGGTGGAAGACATCTCAAACATTACAAGTAAAACCAATATTAGGCCTATGGAATATAATTTACTCTTATTAGCAAATTGAGTTGCAAACACATGTATATTCTTGCTCACAAAACATTAATTAATGTTAAAGCTTATTGGATCTAGAACCTGTCATGTGTCAATTTATACTTCCTACCTTTGTACCAAAAGATCAAAGTTTGATGTCATTATAGTCTTCAAAAGGGATGAGTGCTGTCCATCATCCCAAGCAGGCTAAAGCAAATGTTCAACTCTTCAATAATGCAAAAATTTGAGAGCTTTTCCTAGGAATGTGGAGCAAATAAACGCTCTGTTGTTTGTTCTTTTGTACTATGTATCCATCACTTATGAAATAAATATGCACGAGTATAAATCAGTGATTCTTTTTTATAATGTAATTTGGTCTTACTTATGTGATAGTTCTTTCTACTCTTGACTGACAGGCTCAAATGAGAGATTTATCTGGCTTTGTTGAGACTAGACAACAACTTTTGACTCTTAAGCCAAACCATCGCATGAACTGGATTGGCTTTTCTGTTGCCCATCATTTAAACTCTAAGTATGATATGCATTTATGTTGATTTTCCCCCCCAATTGTTGACAGCTTAAACCGCCTCTATACAAATTTGTCGTAGCATGGTGGTCCTGGAATAATCTTCCCCATATTTTTTTTTTCTTTTCTGAATTTTTGGTGTCCTTGACTCAATATATATAAAGTTTGCCTCTGTTGTACTTATTTTTCCCGTCCTTTTTTTCCTTTTAATGAAAAATGTAAGTGGCAGTTGTGTAGTAATTTGCCAGAGTATCCTTATTTTAAGTTAACATAGGAGGTCCTAAGGATCAGAGCTAGGTAGGTGCTAAAAGGAGGGAGAGGAGTGAATTGAACCTACATATCAAGATCATCCTGATCTTGAAAGAATAGGAGAAGTGCTATGTGATCTATTAGCTAGTTGATAGATGCTATCTTTTATATTTATATCTTAACGTAGATACGACATTGAGCTCTCAACTTGGCTATAAGTTAATACACAAATATAAAGCTTTCATTTTCACAAATGATAATTATGGTATTCTCGTTAACCTCTATTTACTGTGTTATTTGTGCATTTTGTTTTTTGAATCTGGTATTAGAACATAGTGATCAGAGAATAATTTGAGGAGCTTTTAAGAGAATAATTTTATTGGAACCAAATAGCGAAATGGTATATATTTGCCTGTGCAAACTCCTTGATTTCTTTGATTTACCGAAGTTTATGTGGGTCATTTCGTTAGTCTAGTTTTTATTTTTATTACAATTAGTTATTGAAATGTAATGAAGATCTTTTGAATGTGTAACAGTGCATCCAAGGCTGTGGAAATTTTGGAAGCATATGAAGGGACTTTAGAAAATGGTCATCCTCCAGATAATGAACGGTTGGAGCATGGGGAAATGATTTTATATAAGGTTATGCTTTGACAGAATGTTGCATCTGTTTCTTACTGAATTGAATGCTCAATGCTTATTCACATATTTGGTGTCTGATAATGTAAAATCTGGACTCGGAATTTGGTGACCCAGTTCTCTTGCTGATCTATTTAGAAATGTTGACCATTGTTGGATATTAGAAAATATGTTATAATATCTTTAAATTATCTTAGTTTATCTCATAAGATCAATTTGTAATCTTAGAGTATCTTAGATTATCTTTTAGGATTAGTTTCTATATTTCTTAGGTATTTAGGATTAGGAGTCTTGTATCCTCTATTTATAAGGATTAGTGTTTAGTTTTTTGTATCAAATTAGTATTAAACATATAACACTATAATTATATTTATTCTTATTATTCTTTTGTCTAAACCCCACAACGTCAACAACCATATTTCTATCAAACCAAGTGATATGGATGGTTTTAGGTTGATTGTTTACCACACGGCTGAATCAGCAATTTAGTGATCTGACTGATGAGGTCGATCATTATTAAAAAAAAATTGATTATAAAAATCGAAAGGGCACTGTAGTGCTTTACAGCTCCCATCATAGTGGGGTCTAGAGAAGGTTCACACCCATGTAGGCAGTCTAACCTTGTATTCGAGATGCTGATTCTTGAATAAAAGATAACGATAAAACATATGACTAAAGTTAAATTGCATTTGTTGAATGTGAATCTTGTTTTTGCTTTCAGTTCTACTTGTAGATATTTGAGTATGAAATTTTGTACGGTTTGAATGCTGATATTTTTTATATATTTTTATTTATAACTTTTTTTTGTGCCAAATATTATTGCACAGATCGCTTTGTTAGAGGAATGTGGATTTCTTGAGAGAGCTCTTGGAGAGTTGCGCCATAAAGAAACAAAAATTGTATGTATGCTATTTTCTTGGGCAATTTGATAATTTTACATATTATCCATTATATAATAAGTTGTTTGTGATTATGTCTTTTTAGGTTGATAAACTTGTTTTTAAAGAACAAGAGGTTTCACTTCTAGTGAAGCTTGGTCATTTAGAAGAAGCAGAAACGTTATACAGGACATTACTTTCCATGAACCCTGATAATTATAGGTAATAAATACCACCTACATTTTAGGTCATATTGTCTCAATTGATTAGTCTTTTTAGATGTTTTTCCTTTGTATTTCCCGCCTGATTTTCTTGATTGGTTTTTTTGATTATTTTCTTGATTATGTCCAATATGACTATGAATACAATTTTTAAGTTTTCTAGAGGTCAAGGCTGACCAATTTAGACAGGTTAATATTTGAAAAAGGTGACTAAATATTTTGTTTATACGTCTTATTTTTCGAACTGAGAACTTTATTTAGCATCTGTGATGTGTGTATTCCTTGTTTACACAATGTTTTACAAGTGGAAGGGTGGGTCTTAAAGATAGATTAGGAGAGATCTCATCTTGTCTATTTTTTCAGAGAAATTAATTAATTAATTTTGTATTTGAATTGTCAATTATGTGCTTATTTTTATTTACTATACTTGTAGAAGCTAAACATTAGTTCTTGTTTCATGTTACCAACCAGTTACTATGAAGGTCTCCAAAAGTGTGTTGGATTGTATTTAGAAGATGGGAAGTACTCTGCTGATCAAATAGATCAGTTAGTTTCGTTGTATGAAACACTTGGGCAGCAATATAAGTGGTCTTCTGCAGTAAAGGTAACACAGTTCATTGTTAATATTTTATTGCTAGTCATTTATACTTTTTTGTTTAATATCTTTCCTTAAAAGTTTAACAATCATCTGTAATATTTTGCTGTATTATCCATTTAAGACATTTTAAATACTTACCTTTTCTGTGGAAATGGTTTTCTAATATATATAAGTATTAACGTGTTGCTGATAGTGTTTTTGGAGGCAGGGATTTCATTGTTTCATGCTTTATGTTAAATGTCGCCAAAACTAGAATTGAATATCCATAAATAAGCCTAAAGAGTGTGGTCATAATGTCTTAACTTTCAGTTTGGATGGAGAACTCCAACAACTTAGGAAATTTAAAATACAGGGATATTGAATTACAAAATTTAATTACTTTCATCTGCAGAATCATTTGTTTGGATTTTCACGTATGCTATTGAATAACTAGAAGTTGCTAACTATTGTGAGTTCAAATTTGTCCTGGTCCTCATCACACATGAATCTCAACGTGAACGTCCGTTATAGAATGTATAGGCTTATGTTTAGGCAGTTGTTTGATGGCACTCAAACCTGGTTTGAATGGTTAAAATCCAGTTCCGGTGCTAGGAAACAGCTACCTAACACATGCCCCAAGTTTGCAGGTCGATCTACATTTCATTCCTGCATGTTTAGCCATAATTCCTACTCAGACCTCGCCATATCACCTTTTGTTAAGGAGATAATGTTTGAGGTGAAAGTGAGAGATATATATTGTAAGAGAGGTGCTATTTTGTGGGGAGGGCGAGGAAAATTTGAGAGACTGCGGAGATACGAAATCTTAGGAGAGAAATGCAATTTATCTGAACAAGAGAGTAGGGATATGCAACTCAAACCGAGAATTAGAGGAGGATTTCACAAGACTATTGTGTGGGTGTTTTGCAGTGTTAAACACTACATTGCAGCCTATGGTGCTGCCATGGCATCCCATCACAAGTCGGCTATGTCAGTTGTCAAAAAAATCCGCCAAGCCACTGCGGCCATTTAACAACACTGGTATTTAGAATACTTCAATTTTAGTAATTAAAACTTCAGACTTTTCAAACTCTCGTACCAAAAATCCAAACAAGGTATTTTATGACAGTATTTAAATCCTCTAAAAATTACATTTCCACATGACCACCCCCCCTCCGACCTAACTAAAATGGCCGATTATATGATATATACTACTTGCAAAACACTTGAAGAATACTCAAGAGAAGATGTGGCGGCGTAGGGACACTGGCAGGATCCAAGAGGGTGGCAGTATGTGTGGTTGGGAGAGGGACTCCCTCGAAGATGTGGCTGTGGGTTGGAGGGAAAAGGGGGACAGAAGCTGAGAGAGCAGGAGGATGAGAGAAAGAGAGAGAGGTCTGTAAATAAAATATTTGAAAAAAATATAAATTCGCCTGTTGTAAGACACTGATCCATTGTTTTAAAATAGTATACTCTATACGTAGCTCCTAAAGAAGTAATCCTATTTTTGCTGACATCTTCATAGATCAATGTGTGTGCACTGTGCATCTTCTAGAATCTTATATAGAAAGGGAAAATGTTTGGTGTTCTACTATTTCCTAAGTTAAGTGGTACTATTGGAGTTCACAATTGTTTTGGACGAAATTCATTCTTTACTGGATCTTTTTGTTTGCCAGAGAATAGTTTTGGACGAAATTATTTGGTGTTCTGCTGATGTATTTCCTAAGTTAAGTGGTACTATTGGAGTTCACAATTGTTTTGGACGAAATTCATTCTTTAGTGGATCTTTTTGTTTGGCAGAGAATACCCCTGGATTTTTTACAAGGTGACAAATTTCGAGAAGCAGCAGAAAATTATATTAGGCCTCTCTTAACTAAGGTATACAAAGTTCCTTTTCATATTTTATGTGCCTTTTTTAGTTGTTTCAAAATTAATTAGAATTTCTGTGTTGCTTCTAGGGAGTTCCATCTCTGTTTTCGGATCTTTCTTCTTTGTACAATCATTCTGGGAAGGTCAGTTTTATCACTTGAATTTCTACTATTTAAATTGTTTGGGATTTCATGATTGACTTTTTCGGCCATTATGTATGTATTATGATATGATGGCACAAACTACTGATTCTGCGGTTGCTAAGTTAATTTTCTTTATTTTATTTAAACTTTGTCTAGGCAGACATTTTGGAACAACTCATTCTTGAATTAGAACAGTCAATTAAGACGTCAAGCCAATATCCTGGGAGGTAAAATGCTTGTTAGGTTTTTTTTGGTAACACGTGAAATAAGTAAAATGTTCATATGATGCAAAGACCATCTTGGATCTCTCTTGGTTAACTCTTGAATAAAGGGAAGCATACATGTCCACTATTTTTGTAGAATTTCCATGGAACAACCTTGAGCAGAGCACCCAAGAGAAACAATGATCGTAATTGTATACCATGTCAAATGAATGACAATGAACGTTCTAGTTGGTACTTTTGTATTATATAAATAACCACTGTCTCTCTTTTATACAGTACGGAGAAAGAATCCCCTTCAACTCTTTTGTGGACTTTGTTTTTCTTGGCTCAGGTTCGTGGCTATAGTTTGATATTTAGATTCATTTCAAGCTTCCTTTCACTAATAAATTTGTATTGGTGCAGCATTATGACAGACGTGGCCAATATGAGACTTCTCTTTCTAAAATCGACGAGGCTATAGAACACACACCTGCTGTTATTGATCTATATTCTTTCAAGGTCTGTTCAGAGTTATGAGCACCATTCTGCTTGTTATTGGATTAGTTAATTTTTTTGTCGTTCTTCTATTATATCATAAAGCTTCATACTATTGTAGTTAAGCGAATACCGTTACAGATTAAATGACTCTTAACTATCGTTTGACTGATTAACTTTTAGAATTTCTGTGACATTTGGTCATCGTGAGTTTTAGACATTTGGTCAGCATTGTCACATAAGTTATTGCTGTGTTTCTGTGTGATGCCTTTGCGCTCAAAAGCCTTTTTTTGATTAATTTTGCATTGTTGTTGCAGTTTCTACGTTCTATCATGTTGCTTAACTCATTTCAGAATGCTTAAATGCCACATAATATATCAATTTTATGTTAATAGAAAAACATAAGATAATTCTACTCAGTAAAACTTAGTTTTTGAATATTAACTTTTGTTGAAATTGGGCCTAACTCATCCTTACAAAACCGGCTTTTAAGATGAGGAGTGCCTCCTCTTTATAAACTCTCATCAAGAGTCCTATCTATCCAATGTGGGACTTGGGTTTTTCCCAATACACCCCCTCATGCCCAGCGCTATTCAGCTTGGTGCGTGTATATAAATGGTGGCTGGCCCGATCGACAGACTCCAATAACTTTTAAATATGAATGACATAAGGAAGCACTCCAATCTTAATGAAGCTTGACTATGCTTGAGTGCAAGCACAATATTGTTGATACTCAAAGCAAATCAGATGATCAAGTCACTTGTGTGCCTTGTGTGTGAAGTGTATAAATGGATAAAATGAATTGAAACTGAGATTAGAATTCCTGGTGCTTTTGTCAACAGTTAATAACAACATTGAAAGAATTTTGATTGTCTTTGTATAACAGAGTCGGTTACTGAAGCATGCTGGTGATTTGAATGCTGCTGCTGCATTTGCAGATGAAGCAAGGCTTATGGATCTTGCTGACCGTTATGTTAATAGTGAATGTGTTAAGCGCATGCTGCAGGCTGATCAGGTTTTTGTTTTTAATTGCATTATATTTATATATCAGCTAATAGGCATATTGATTTGAGTGATTGTCTTGTTTCACTTTTCTGATTGATGTATTTAAATATTCCTTTGCTATCAAGGTGGATTTGGCAGAAAAAATTGCTGTATTGTTCACAAAAGAGGGGGATCAACATAACAACCTTCATGATATGCAATGCATGTGGTTAGTATACAACGATGTTTTGATATTCTTCACATTCAGTTTGTGGCTTAATTTCTTGCATGTTGTAATATCTGTACTTGCAAGGTATGAGCTGGCCTCAGGTGAAAGCTTTTTCCGCCAGAGCAATCTTGGGCGGGCTCTCAAGAAATTTTTAGGAGTGGAGAAGCATTATGCTGATATTACTGAGGACCAATTTGATTTTCATTCATACTGCTTAAGGAAAATGACTTTGCGTTCTTATGTTGACATGCTTAAATTTCAAGACCAATTGCACTCACATGCCTATTTTCATAAAGCAGCAGCAGGAGCTATCAGGTGAATATCATGTCCATGTCTTTTGTTCGCACGCTGTTTGAATACATGGGTTGTTATGTTTGGTAGTGTTACTGTTAGCAATGCCTTGGTTAAATGGGTTCTGTACATGCATGAGAATTGAGATCTTGTCACAAATACACACGAGAAGCAATGTGCACAGGGAAAGTGAATTTGTGATTGTTAGTAGATCTTTCTTTTGCGACGTTTCTAACTTTCTGTGCTTCACAGTTCTTGTGAGGTTTAGTGTTCTCTGACAAATGCTTCAAGTTTGGTCTGGGTTTATAGTTTATGACCTAAACAACACTCCTTAAGAATTGCTATGACTATTCTGCATATACATAATAATATAATAGTTGACATATTATTCGCATTTTGTCATTCTAATTTGATTTTTCTTAGTTTTTTATTTTTCCTCCCTCCAAACCTTAAGTTGATATGATGATTGTGTTGTTTTGAGCTGCAGGTGTTATATTAAGTTGCATGATTTTCCCCCGAAGTCTACAACAGAGGAAGATGAGCACATGTCAAATTTGCTTCCTTCTCAGAAAAAGAAATTGCGACAAAAGCAAAGAAAGGCAGAAGCAAGAGCTAAGAAAGTATTGTAGTCATGCCCACAGCTTCAAGTAACTTAATGCAGTAAATCCTTTAACGTTGCTCATCCTTTTGTTCTATTTCGTTTTCAGGAGGCAGAAGAAAAGAACGAAGAGTTAAATTCTAGCGTGGTATCGAAGTCTGGGAAACGACCTGTAAAGCCTGTTGATCCTGATCCACATGGGGAGAAGTTATTACAGGTAAATTTTGATGTCTTTGATGACCATTGGTATTCAAATAAAGTTGTGTTTTGCTTTTTTATGCAGAAAATTAAAAAATTTCTCCCAGGCAGAGGATAATTAACTATAAGTGACCACTGTTGCGGTTGTCCCCTTGTATATTGGCATTTTGCAACTGTAGATGGTTTGATATTATAGAGGGTTTAGATTCAGTTTGGAATATATGAAAAAGATCTGAATAGCTAATCTAAATTGTACAGTACATTAGGGTACTTTATATTATCATTATCCCTTAGGATTAGTTTCCTTCTTTGTTTCCTTAGTTAATGACGATTTGGAGTCTAGCATTAGGCTATTGGCATAAGTGAGTTTGTGCTTTGTCTCCTGCAGCAACATTCAACATATTATTCGCATTTTGTCATTCTAACCTGATTTTTCTGAGTTTTTTTATTTTCCCTCCCTCTAAACCTTAAGATTGAATCCTACAAGTTCAACAATGTAAATATGAATCACGGCATTCTTAGTTTCTCTGTAAATAGTACTTTTCTTTCTTTCAATAAGTATTATATATATTGAATTTGGAAGTTAAAATGCCGCACTGAAAAATACCAATGCTTGACATATTTATCAAACTTGTTGAAATCTGCATAATGGATATAAAAGTCAGGTTTATAAAAGACTAGTTTTAATGTTACAATATGTTTTACTGTCATTATAATTGTTAGTACTGATATAGACCTGTCTCTTGTATGTTTTCCATGCTTAGGTTGAAGACCCATTGTCCGAAGCTGTTAAATACTTGAAGTTGCTGCAGAAGAATTCACCCGATTCATTGGAAACACATTTGCTCTCTTTTGAATTATATACAAGGAAACGGAAAATTTTGCTTGCCTTTCAGGTACGTAGTGGCCGGTAACTTATTTTATTAGGCATCATTTTTGTTTAATAAACAGCTTATTTTGATTATTTAAATTATTTATTTTTACCCTTTCTTCTTTATCATTTTAGAATATGATGCCAATCTAATGTGTTTTCTTCTGTATCTTTGGAGTTGTAGGCTGTAAAACAGTTACTGAGGTTGGATGCTGACCACCCTGATTCTCATCGTTGCTTGGTATGGTATCTCTTCTGAAAGAGCAAATTAGTTCCATTTGATTGAGAGAGTTACTTTGATGATATTTTTCACAACAATGCTATAATTATTCAGATTTATTCCATCTTTGCATAGTAGTCATCTTTGTTAATTTGTTACACTTCAAAATTGTTTAAATATCGTAATTATTTGAAACACATGTGGTAGATTAGGCAATCTGAGAGAAATAATTTTGGATTTTCATAGGCTTTTCCTGGTCTGTTATTCAATTTCTATATTCTCATGCATAGGATACAATTTGTTTTCTTTATTCTTGTGATTTCTTCTTTCCTCCATCACACACATACACAAGTACAAAATCTCTTTCTGCTCAAATTTGTTTGTCCATATGCTGCAGATTAAATTTTTCCATCAATTGGGTTCCATGAGCACTCCTGTAACTGAAAGCGAGAAACTGATATGGAGTGTCTTAGAAGCTGAGCGCTCAACTATTAGGTTCTTGATGCCTCAATTTTTTACTTGTGTCTTCCTTTAATTCTTTTTGGATTATGATTTAATTTTTACTTTATATGTTTTTTCCTTTCTTGCAGTCAGCTGCATGAGAAATCTCTTTTCCAAGCAAACAATGCATTCCATGACAATCATAAAGGTTATCCTAGTAAACATTATCAGCTACATAGCATCACATACATTTCAAGTTTCTTTACGAAAAATTTATATTGTTTCTCTGTTTGCAGATTCTTTGATGCATAGAGCAGCTTTTGCGGAAATCTTGTACATTTTGGATTCTAATAGAAAGTCTGACGCTGTCAAATTGATTGAAGATTCGGTAAATAATATTGTGCCAAGGTAATGTTTTACAACATCTTGCCACATACTCAACAAACTTCTCATGTCAATTAAGTATCGGATTGAGAAAGCACTATATACATCTGACACTGCTTGACTAACTGTGACTTGAGAAAATAAATCATCATCTCATTCCACTGGAGGGGCGGCTTACCAGTTTACCTCATTTATAGTATGGAGAGTGTCGAATATCCCACATTGATTAAGAATAAAAGATATGATTCTGGCCGATTTATAAGGCTTGTGTAATCCTCACCTTGCAAGCTGGTTTTGTGGTGTTCAGTTAGACCCCAAGTTCTAATTCTGAGAAGTCTCACATATTGACTAGAGATGTGGCCTAGATAATATTTGAGGCTTGGACAGTTCTCGACTTACAAGCCAGTTTTGTGGGAATTGCCTTAGGTTACTTGTCTTGGAAGATTTATTTTTGGTCTAACTGCCTTAGGCTATGAAGCACGGATACGGACACGCAACGGACACCGACACAGCTAAATTTGAGAAAATCACATAATTCAGTATCGGTGTCGGACACGACACGTGTCTGACACGGGGACACGCCTTATCCGAGGAGTGTCTGTGCTTCATTGGCCTTAGGTCACTTGTTGACCAAAGGAAAAGAGAAGAGGAGGGGGGAGGGGCTTAGGTTACTTGTCTTGGAAGATTTTGAGTGGGTGAAATAATCATTCTCCTGTTTTCGTGGATGGAGATGAAATCAAACAGGGTTTGGATCAAATAATGCATAACATACTACTGACAAAAAATCCTCCATGATGCGATATAATAAAATAGGGAGGTTCAAGGGGGGTGTGTGTGTATTGGGGCCTATCTATGTATAATTATATATATCCCATAAATTTTTGAACTTTGTCTTGTCAGGGTTCATGTTTGCATGACAGCAAGTGCTTCCCAAGCTTAAGCTCCTTGTTTTCCTTTTAGTTTCATTTTTTGCTTTTAAATCTAAGTAACGGAGACACTAAATCGTTCCTTAAATGCTTCGTCTAGAAATGGAGCAATTGGACCAATCGGGGAATGGAAACTTGAAGACTGTATTGCAGTTCACAAGCTTCTTGGAACAGTACTTATTGACCAAGATGCGGCATTGAGTAAGTATATCTATGACTTTTAGTTACTTGATATTTGCCATAGATGGTCCTTTTCTTGTGCCAAAATTTTCTGTTTGTGGGACATTGAAAATGTTCTGGTTGCTCTGGAGTAAACACAATTATATTTTTTCAGGGAAAAGTGGATAAAGATAAAATAAATTGTTTGATAAACATATAGTTGGAAACTTTGGCATTATTTGCAGATGGGGCTGAGTTGCACTCAAATTTATAATTTTTTCAAGGTTTATTACGAATAAGGAAATTTTGGTTCTTAAATTTTTGATACTTTATCTTTATTATGTTCTCTATTTTTGCAGGGTGGAAAGTGCGTTGTGCAGAGTACTTCCCTTATTCAACTTACTTTGAGGGAAGGCACAGCTCTGCCTCTCCCAACTCGGCCTTTAGTCAGTTACGAAAGAACTCAGAAAATGATAGTCCTAACCATTCAGTTGATAATCAAAATGTGGGCTCTACCACATCGAATGGGAGAGCATTCGAAAATCTCACCATCTCATAAATACACTCATGAAGCTAACAGATATGTGCAAGCGACTTGGTTTGGATGCTTGATAAACCAAACTGCAATTTACACTCCCAGAGATGACCATGATACTGTTTGCATCATGTCTCACAGTTTTGGTTCCTGCTATGGCAAATTCTACACGTTCTACCTCCCATATGTGAAATCTATTCCGTTTGCAGATGTGTATAATTTTACTTCAAATAATGTTTTATAATTGGCTCTCTTTTATTTGCTCACCCTTTTTTCCTGGGAAGTGGTAGAGGGGATCCATGGATTTGCACCATTGTCTGAGGTTATCATTTTAGTTGCTGGGAGAGGCTACAAATTTTTTAGGCTTCCGGTTTTGCATCCAACCAACATAAATCAGGGAGAGCATGTTGTATCTTTCCTATTTTATTAGCTTATTTATCATGTATAAGCATTAAATTATGTTGAAATTTTGCTACAAGATGCTGGAATGACAGCTTTAGTTTTGGATGGATTTAGTTACAAAAAGGATTTAGTTTAGTAACTGTTGTATTATAGATAGTGTTTTAATGTCTGCGCAGAACGGAATGAACTGATTTTGTTCCGTTTTGATGAATGAAGTTAGAATGTACTATTTATTTCAACTCCTAGCTTGGTTTGTTATGAAAATGTAGTCTGTTTTTATTTTAAAGTACAATGCATATTAACATTTGACACCACTTGTATGATGTTTTATAGTGCTTTAATACCTATAAACTTGTAAGGACTGATAAGGACCCCTGACCTGGGAATAGAGTCATAATTTGTATCATTAATAGAATAAAAATCACCAATAATAGATAATTACGTGTTTTTTTTTTGAGGTAAGATAATTACGTGTTTAATATTCAACCAATTAAAGGGTGTTTGAATTTTATGGGTGATATATATGGTAGTAAAAAGGGATTTCGATCAATATGATTTTGTAATCTTTTCTTTTTCTGTTACATGGTTATATTCAAAAAAAGACGCTCGGTGACTTTTCTATCCAGATCCATAAGCAAATTCTTAAGATTTAATTCAATTATTATAGATTAAATTCTTCTTTATCTCATATTTTACCATTTAAGCGTAAACTAGTTTCAACAATTTTCTACTTAGTGTATTTATGAAGAAAAAACACAAGTTCCACCATGCTTAGTTTATGCATATTGGTTAGTTTTCAACATTATATACGGAGTCTCAGGTCTCTTTTCAAAGTACACTAGAATTGTGCAGCTCCCTAGTTCTCCTTTTGATCGACACATTTTCGAGTCACTTTGTGGAAATTATGTCTCTTCAGAGAAATATTTGTTCCGACGGAAAAATTGGCTCTTCGATTTTTTTCTCTCTCTCTGAAGAATTATCGTCCCTTCGGTATTTAGAGTGGTTATAATAGCACTACCTATTTATTGCTTAGTTTGGTCATAGTGCCCATGTCCCTTCGGTTTAAAAGTTGTTTTAGTACCATATTAGAGTGGTAATAATATCATACTAGCGTGATCATAATGCCATAGTAGTGTGGTCATAGTGCCACTTTTAAGTGGTTTGAGTGTCATATTCAAGTGGTCTTAGTAACCATATTGAGGGTATATTTTTAGAACGGATCCTACAGTGGAGTAGGGCCCTGATACAATTGTAGTTAAACTATTTTATCTTGAAAACGACGTGCTTGATAGTATGCCTGTACAATTTTAAGCAATGTCAATAAACATTTTAAAACAACCTAATCTGCGACTCATCTAAGTAATCTCTTCGGTGGTTGAAAAGTAATTTTTGAACTATTTTAAAATATTGTTCTGACAAAAACTATATTGAATTCTCACATTGTCGAGATTTATGGGTTGTTAGACGTATATACTTGACTGAATATTCTCATCCTTTAAATTAGTTTTTAAAAGTTAGATCCAAACTCATTTAACATGACAACTCTACTTATGACTTGTTTGGCGGAACTTTATCATTCTCCACATTAGATTGCACATTTTAATCTTTAATGTAGTTTGTAAAAAAACAAACAAACAATGTGATCCAGGTAATATAACAGGGAACAACTGACATCATGTGGGACTCTATGTAGGCTTATATGGTGAAATTCAAGCTCAGGTCAAAGTCGTAGTTGAAAAATATCTGCTCGGTTGGGAAGGAACATATTTGTTCTAATCTACAATGTTTGATCAATATCAGTTACCTTCCAACATTTTAGTTTATAAACACATATATATGTTCTAATGTTCACTTAGCAAGTTCCATAAACACCTGCTCCTGACTACATATCTTGTATATATAGGACTCAACATATCAACCATGTGGCCCCTATATATCCGTAAACATGACTTTCACATATAATGGTTATTGAAGGTGGGTGCTTAAAATAGACACCAATTAATGCAAAAGAAGAAAACTTCTCAATTCTCATTTTAAGACATTTCAATGCATTTGTGTGTGAAACTCATTTTATTTTTGAAATTTGCATGTAATAGATTTTTCTTTTGTTGACAAAATGCATGTAAGAGAATTATACAACAGCCACTAAAACATTTTACATAAAGAAAATACAACTATGTATGAAATATATTTATATATAGAGTGTATGTTGTTCAAGTCCAATTCAATTTTGGTTATATTCTACATTTCATATGCAAATCTTGCAAGAAGCACTTCATCATTAGTATAACTTTTACATAAAACCATGGCAAACAATTTATTCATGGTCATGCATATATAGAATTTGTATAAGATTTGTTCCATATTCATATTCAGATGAGATAAGATAAAATAGTGTTTACCAAGTATAAACATTATGTGAAAAAAAGTAAATTACACATTCCTCTTGTGAGAGATCATGATATTACACTTCTCTCATATTTCATGTTTCAACATAGAACAATTTAATCAGCTCTAAGGGTTTGATCTAATAGTAAAAAGCTAGACCTTCAAGATAAGATAAAAAAGGTATATATGTATATATATGTGTGCGTATATTGTATCTATGCATGTGGTCATGCATGCATTGCACATGTTATTTATATAAAAAAAAGAGTAGGGCACTAACTGAATGCTTTTAAAATGACACTGAAATTCTCAAGGACGACTATGTATATGTGTGTGTATATATTGGAAAGTATATAAAAAATATACCAAAATTAATATTATACGATAAAAGAAATAAGAAGATAGTTTTTGGTTGAAATTTCGCTACCAAACCCACTCTCATCTGCAGAAGATAATTTTTATATAATGAATGCGTGTTAAAATTCTTACATTATACGGAGGAAGGTGACAAGTCAATTTTATAGAGATTAAGTTAAGTCAAACCCAAAATTTAAAAGGATTTCAAAGCATATTCAAGATCTGCTGAACCAATTGTTATCGGCTCAATAACCATGATGTGAACTAGTTCATGGATATTGTATAGACATACAGTGGCAGTCATGGCAACACAATTATGGTATAAATCAATCTGGACCATTGAATTCATTCATCACTCTCCGTAACATCTCATCTAAATTCCAAATATGAATGTATCCAAGGGATGAGATTCATTTACTTTGTGAGTGTGTGTTGCATGCCTTGATATCAGACCGTCCAAATTAGATTATTAAGAATCCTAACACAAGAAGGACATACTCAACTCAAGCAATTATGTGAAATGCGTAAAATAAAAACTTTGGTTAAAAACGGAAATATAATCATGTGAACTTGCCGAAAGAGGAAGTATAGTTTCCAAATTCCTGTTTTTGGTCGTACAAATGATTGTTGTAGTCATAATTCTTTTTCTAATTCGATTTGTTAGATGTCACTCATACTTCGATGTTTTAGCCTTTTAATTTTGTTTCAAAGCTGTTGAATTTTTAAAATCCCAATGTCTAAATAATGTAAATTTTTCAAAAGTGAGAGAGAAATAACTTGTATGAATTGGATAGACTCTAATAATGTGATAGAGAAATGATATTTATACAACCATTTTAGTATAACGTTTGGATAATTTTTTCTCTCATACTCACGTTGTGTTCTCTCTCTCTAAAAATAGTTGATCAAATATCATTATTCAACGTGGTAAATGAAAATTTGAATCCAAGGTGGTAGATGTCTATTTTTTTTTACCTACATAGTGATTTTGTCCTGATGCTCGCTAGTGTTTTTGTTACTCTTTGACGTGTTGGTTTGTATTTTTTCATTGTAATGACTTCTGATTTCCCGCCTTGCATTCATTATGTTGGTTATGATTTTTTTTGGGTTTAATATACTTCCTCTTGTTTTATTTAAAAGTAAAAGCTGAGTCAACAAAAATTTTGATATATCTGATTTAAAAAAAAATTGATGTATTTAGTTCAAAATTTGGTTAAGATACGTATGCTTTTGTTGACCTAACTTTTATTTATAGGGAAATGTTAACTAGTGCCACAGAGCACTAGTTAAAGATCGTAAGTGATAAGTATTTATGAAAATGTGTGATTTAATTGCATTGAAAATCAAAATATTTAACTTTTTTAAAAAATAACTGTTTATTTTAAAATATTTAAAGAGTATTCAGGACACTCGTTAACAAAAACCCTTATATACCACTGAATAGAGTAATTCATTTTGATATTTTCAAAAAAAGATGTGTCTACATTTAACATGTGTCAAATATAATTATCATTACCTCCAAAAAAATTATATGAAAAAGAAATAAATAGAGGCTGTACGAATCATTTGCTTTAATATCACGCGCTAATGAAAGCTTAATTACTAGTATATTAAATTGATCATGTTGTTGGGATGGGAATTTTTTTTTTCATTGAGTAGTGGATCTTCGTACAGAGCTAAACTATCAAATACTTCAAATAAATCTTTGCTCTTTGCTCTTTTTAATTATTAGTGATTAGTTATATTTTACCTTTTTAGAAAATCATTAATCTCTATTCTGACTTCTTAAGATAATGTATATAGTTTAGTCAAATGAGAGATTTGATAGTTCAATTGGTTTGAGTTTATTAGTTTTAATTTAAGTTCAATTAGTTTGATTCGTTTTTAATTCGAGTTTGTTTGGATTAAAAACATGGTTAATAGTTTGTTACAAGTTAGTTAGAAAATCGAGTTAAGTTTGTTAGTTTGTTTAGATTTCTTACCAAGCAAGCAACGTGAATAAGTCTTATATAAAGACAATGTTGTAAGTTGTAACTACTTTCATAATCTAATGAATACACATAGTTTACAACGATAATCTCTTCCTTCTTCTCTTAATTCTCTCAATTTTCCAAACCCTAATTTCATAACAAACACATACCTTGCATTGCAAGCAATCTGGCTGCACTATTAGAGTTAAGAGATAAAAAGTTTGAGATCCTGATTCAATCCACGACGAACAAATTAAAAATACCAACATTTGACATTAAAAATAAAAATCAAAAGATCGGTCAAATAAATTAAGAAAGATAATGCTTTTTTTTGGGAATGAAATGAAAGAAAAAAATAATGTATACCGGTAAGAAATCTTAATTTATTTAAGCTATAATAACTTGTCGATGATTTTGTTGTGTGAGTTTGACTCAATTAATAGAGGCATTACATAATATATGCAAGAGTTAGAGTTCGAATCGTTAACACCTCATTTTATAAAGTGAATTTCTAACCATTAGAAGATTAAAGTAAAAAAATGTCGATGGTTTTTAATGGATTTTTTTCTAAGAGTTGTTATATAATTGATGTTTCACTCATTAGCAGACAATTGGTTCTTTAAAAAAAAAGCACAGACAATTAATAAATCGATCGAATACGAATTTCAATACTCCCACATGACATAATATCTCAATGAGTGTAAGTGGATACGGATCTTCTTAATTAATTGTATTTCTTATTACTAATATAACATATCCCTTAACTGAACCTTACAACTATAAAATATTCAAGTTTGGGGAATTAAACCTTCACAAATATATTCTCAGGTTTCTTCTTTTATACTTTTCTGTCTACACCTTCTACTACATGGTATCCCAACTGACGTATAGTGTGTTCCTAAATGGTTGGCATGAATATTCCAAATTATGCGAATACATGATTTGAATAGCATTTATTTTAAAAAAAATCCATGGAGGGATTACGATGAGACCTAAATGTTGGTTCAATCACTTTTTAAGTCGGTTCAACCAATCTTAAAAGTGTTAGCGTTAGTTAACTCACGCTGAATTAAATGAATGAGAAAAAAATAATAATAGAGAGGAAATGGGACATAATTTAAGAGTGACGAAACAGGTCAACATGTCCAATTTTGGCACAGAGAAATGGGACAAGCCAATTTGAGTGGTTGTGTTGAAACTACCACCTGCCTAGTTTCAAAGTCGAATAAAAATGCCAATATCAACACTTGACAAAAAAAAATGCCAATATCTACAATCAATAATGATGAATTTTAATAAAAAAAATGACACTAACAACATAAACATGCATCCACACAAACCGCCAAATAACCAAATCAAACAAGATATTTGTATATATACCTGAACAAAAAAAAATATCATGAAAATAAATTAGTGCTCCAACAACCTCAAATTAGTATATGTTGAATTAAAGGTAACATAATCTCAAAATAATATAAGTTTCTCCAACATATAAGACAATTTCACTAGCAAAATAAACTAAAAGATAGAAAAGAAAGATTTATTTCAATATAGCATCATTTTGTATTCATGGATGAACTTTGAAAGGATGACACCTATGTCTTATCTTCAATTAAGAACCGTGCATGAAGGGAGAAATACTACACAATAAACTAGATCGCAATAAGGTTAACATTGAAAAGCTTGCTTTTAATTCATTTACCTAATTCTTAATACTATGTTTTAGCCTATAATATTTTAATTTTTAATTAGCAAAATAAAATAACATCATTGGATCAACCATTAACTCTTCTCCATAAAAATTGCTCTCATCCGCATCACATGTCATACCTAAACACCATTCTCTTCAATACTCAAATGGAAAATAATCCTAGAAAGGAGTAAAGCAAAGTAATTGTATCACCTAAACCACTCTCTTCTAGAAATAAATCTATTCACTATGTCCCTAAAGTTTAGTCCAACAAACAAAATTTAATTAAAGCGCATCAAATAGGTCTTTGACCGATATACTTACACTCGGATAATCTCCAAGCCACCAAGTGCTCTCACAAAAAATAATCTGCAAGCCACCAAGTGCTCTCACAAAAATACAAATATCTTTACCAAAAGTAGTAAACATAATTGCCAAGCAAACTCAAATTTAGAAAATGAAGATTCTCCACCCTTAAAGCGCACAACTTTTAGAGTGAAAATAACAAACCACTATTTTAATTAATTATAAATAATCACATGCCTCCATGTTGCGAACTACAAATCTCTGGTAGTTATCGGCAAAAATCAATATTTTAAATTTATTTAATAAATAATATATGTAATCTATATTATAAACTATGTACATAAATTATTTAATTAATCTAAAGAAATAGATTTTAATTTATAATAATTACCGGAGGGTGTACTTTGAAGGTGAGAAAAACCACAAGAAGGGGGGTTGAATTATGTTTTTAAAAACTTTTCTTTCTTACGTTCTGAAAAATTGTTCCCAGATTCAGAGTGTGAAATAGTTCAGAGTCTGACTTGAGCTCAGAGTCTTAGTGCAGCGGATAAATGTAAGAGAACAGAGAAAGAAAGAACACAAGCAATTATACAGGTTCCTTCCACAAACCGGAAGTAGTCCTGTCTCCCTTGCACTTCCAAGGAGAGTTCCACTAAAATGTAATATCGGATTACAAGTTGCTCAAACACTCAAGTAAGAGACTTCTCAATGCTCAAGGACAACTCCAAGAGACTTCTATGCTCAATCACACAAGAAAGAGACTTCTATGCTCAAGGACAACTCCAAGAGACTTCCTTTGCTCAATCACAACTGAAAGAGACTTCTCTTAACAATTACAAATAATTGAATAAGGTTTTGAATACTTGATATACAATCAGAGGTATTCACAAAACAATACGAACAGAACAGGCTCTGTTTTTCTAGACACTTGAGAATTCTAAGATATGAACTATTGTAAGAATTCTCTAAGTTGTTGATGTGTTTAAGTTTGCGACGTTTTGCTCAGAGAGTATTGGCCTTTTGTATTCTCGTATTTCTATATTGTTCTTCAAGTCTTTATCCCTATTTATAGAGGATTTGAGAGACGTTGAGAACTAGCCGGTACATCAACTTGTCTTGCTTGAAGCTTTGATTCTTCACCATTGATCTTTTGCCTGATTTGATAATTGTCCTATGAAGAACTAATTTCAAATCCATTCCATTTGAAACGGAACAACGTCTGCAGCAATATTACTGTTATCCTTGTCTTGATGCAAAGACAAGTTGCAGAGATGGTGGTTGCAGAGGCATGCGCAGAGTTAGTGGTTGTACACTTCGTACACTGTACTTTGTCAACTCTGGTGAAGTGGCTTATGATGAGATGCTTCTGATAACCTTGCTTCTGATGACCTTGCTTCTGATGACTTTGCTTCTGATGACGTGTCTTCAGGAGCGCTTTCTTCAGACGCATTTTTTCAGATGCTTTTCTTCAGACGCATTTCTTTCAGACGCTCTAAGCTTCAATAAAAATTCCTTTGCTCTTTGACTTGTTCAATCAGAACCTTTATGAATAGTGCTTTGATTAAGATCCTGTACACTTGAACAAATGTTTAACATATCCAATTGACAGTTTTAATACCTTGTTATCATCAAAACTTAAGAGGTGATTTTGCGAAACACTCTTTGTTCCAACATACTTCGTATTTGCATCAATTGGAAGGCCCATATAATTTTATATTATTTTTCACAAAAGGGAGGCCTAGATATTTAAAAGTTATAGAGCACAAATTTATAATTAATTAAGAAAATATGCTGCCGTTGATAAGAAAGACCATAGATCCCTCATTTTTTTTTTGAGAAAAAGAAGGACCATAGAACCCTCATTGTTCACCAACATAAATGACTATTTCGGAGTTTTATCATCAACTAATAAATTAATTCAAAATTTCTTGAAATTAATATTTATTGCCCATTGATTACCCACATGATTCTTCTCTAATGACAAGGTTACATCATACTCTCCCGTCTCTAAATAATAGTCGTTTAAGATTTATGCACGATTATTAAGAAAATGATTGACTGTGTTAATTTTGATAGTAAAATTAGTATCATTTACTAAAACACCCTTATTAATTGTAGTTAGTGGAGTAGTTAAGTTGGATGAAATTCAATAAATAAATGTATAATAATGGAAAATAATAATTAATGTTGCATTGATATTTTAAAGTGGCAATTATTTTGAGAAAAAGAAAAATTGGTAAAGAGACAATTATTGTGAGACAGATGAAGTATTTATTTGCATCCTCTTATTTTTCTACTTTTATCTTGTATTTTCTTTGTATTTTTTTTTTGAAGAAATCAAAATGAGATTATATTAAACACCAAGAGAGATTCATCTCGCACAAGGTGTGCAGAGAGAATCATTTTACAAAGTTACAAAGATAAGTGTCTAATGCCAATGGAAGAAGCACAACGAAACTAACCAACAATGAAGGAGCTAGTCTCTAACACCCATACATAGAAGAGGGTCCCGCCACCAGTCAGTGTAACTAAAGGCGGAAGTAAGCTTATTAGCTTTCAACCATAAAAAAGACGTTAACTTAACATTGTCCAACAAAAGAATCACATCCTTGGTTTTGTGGTTGAAAATCCTGTTGTTTCTTTCCTTCCAAATGAGCCAAACACTAGCATGCCAGATGACCTGAAGAAAAGAGTGAGTATAACGTGTTGGAACAAAATGTTTTAACATTACCCTTTGAGTTCTGATGATAACAAAGCATTAAAAGTGTCAATTGGATATGCTAATATTTGTTCAAGTATGCAGGACCAGTGTCTCTTTGAAGCATAGGTTCTGAAAGAACAAATGAGAGCAATATAATCAACAAGAAGGAAGCTTGAAGCAGCTGAAGAAAAGAGGTTCTGAAGACAAGTGGTCCTGAAGCTGACGTCATCAGAAGCACTCTCTTCAGAAGTTGGTCACCAGAAGCTGACGTCATCAGAAGCATCTGAAGATCATCAGGAGCTGAAGATCATCAGAAGTTGGAAGACTGAAGAACTTCAAAATGTTGTTCAAATGAAGATTAAATCACGCCTGTCATTACAGAAGATTGGGAGAATAAAACAACGGCTATTTCAAATGAATTTGAAGGCATTGGATGCTTATTTAGTTGAGAGCGTTGAAAAATGACTTTTGTACGAAGTGTACAACCACTATCTCCAATACTCTGTTTTTGTGTCTGCTAGTACAAGAACAACAACTGTGCCTGCAACGGTGTTCCTCCAGACTTGGAATGGATTTGAAATTGACCCTTCATAGGACAATAACCAAATCAGGCATAAGATCATTGGTGATTTGATCAAGTTTCAAACGACTCTATTTGATGTGCTGGCAATTTCCAACATATCTTTCACACATCTATATAAAGGAGTGAAGACCTGCTGTTTGAATACTCAAGACTCATGCAACAATTTTATAAGTGCCAAAACTCTGCTGAAATTGTTTCACATCAAAAGTTCACTTAGAATTTCTTATCAAAGTTCAAATCTTAGAAATTCTAGAGTCTTAAGAGTTTGTATCTGATTTGCATTGTGAACACCACTAATTGTATATCAAGTGTTCAACCTCAAACAAATTTATGTGTAACTCTGTTTGAATAGAAGTCTCTTGCAGTTGTGCTTGAGCATAGGAAGTCTCTTGATTGTGTTCTTGAGCATAGGAAATCTCTTGCAGTTGTGTTTGAGTAATTTGAAGTCTCTTGCTAGTTGTAGCAGTGAGCAGCTGTAATCGAATATTACGTTTTTAGTGAACTCTCATTGGAAGTGCAAGGGGGACATGACTACTTCCGGTTTGTGGAAGGAACCTGTATAATTGCTTTGTGTCTTTCTTCTCTCTCTCTCTCTCTCTCTCTCCCTCTCTCTCTCTCTCTCTGTTTTTATCCGCTGCATTTAGATTCTGATTATTACATCAGAAGTTGAAATCTATCTGCTTCTAATCAGTGACTTCAGTAGGAGAAAACGAAGAAAAAGCTAATACAATTCAACCCCCCTTCTTGTGTTTTTCTCACCTTCATAACGTGGTAATTCCGCTAAATTACCAAACTGATGAAGATTGTCACGAACCAGCTCCAGAGATATGAAAGAAATGCTGAGCCACTGGTAAATACATTGCCATAAGCCGCTAAAGGTATCACAACGGAAAAAGAGATGATGCGATGTCTCCTGATTGCCACACCCTCCCACACAAGTAATGTCATCTTGATGGAGGGCTTTCCTGCGCAGGAGGTTATCTTTAGTCGGTAGCCTGTTGCGGAGAAGATGCCAAACGAACACAGAAACCTTTAACGGAACTTGTTTTAGCCAAACTGCATCATAAAGACCGGTCTCCACAGGTATAGTAGGAAGCGTAAAATACTTATATGTCCCTTTAACAGAGTAACCGCTAATAGGATCAAGCACCCACCTCCACCTGTCACTAGTAGATACCTGCAAAACAATGTCACACAACAAGGACGAACACTCTGACACAAACTCCTCTTCCTAGGCTAATAGGCGCCTCCTCCAAGCCCAAGCACCACCACCTACATCCCACCCTCTCTCTACCATCTCCTTCACCGTCGCCCCTTTATTTTCAGACAATTCAAACAGGCGGGGAAATTGCACTCGCAAGAGAGTTCCCCCCACCCAATTATCTAACCAAAAATAAGTGCTAGTCCCCTCCCCTAATCCGGCACCATTACAAATACCGCATATCATCCTCCACCACACCGAACTGTCACCTTAAGTATTTTCTTTGTATTTAAATACAAGACCTATTAAAACATTTCTTTTACCTTTTCATAGGGTAATTTTCAAATTTTATATTGGATTAATTATTTTTAATTAAAATATCAATAATTATTTTACATATATTTTTTTTGTAACCAACTATAAATCTTAATTATTTTATATATATATTTTGTAGAACGAGATTTTACTCCTATATAGTACTCTTTTTTTAGGTGTCCTATATACTTAGTGTTAGTGGCGGATATAATGGTGGTTCTGATTTTATGACTTTCGAACTAAGTCGCCAAGTGTTTCCTGGTTATAAGGATTGTCTGCTTTGACTGAAATGGTTTTGATGCGATCATTCACAGCTCACAAGGAATTTCTTTTGGGTCCTACTATCTACTACTATTGTCCATTTTATTTCAGTTGCTTGCATTATCATCAACAAGATGCATATAATTCAACAAAAAAATCAACAAGATGCATATGCATGCCCACTTCTATGATACATGCATTGTGATTGTGGCATGGCATGAATTTGTCCTCATCGATCATCTTATTAATACTGTATACCCATAAAATATTAGGGTTAAATATATTTTTGGTCTTTATTAATATGTCAACTTTTCGTTTTAATTCCTCTAAAAAATTTCTTCAATTTTTAGTCCTCTAAAATTTTTTCATCTTCACTTTTGGTCTCCCCTCAAGTATTACATAGGATTGAAAGAAAATATTTGGGTATAGAAATTCATATTAATCATCATGTTCTACATAGTAGTGAACTAGATGTGGCTAATTTTTATTGGTGTTGGGTAAATTACTAACAATAATTCTTCAAAGGGCAACCTAGAAAAAAAAACCACATTTTTTTTCAAAAGCAAAATAGATTATACATGAGATTGTATATTAATTCACACAATCAAGCACTTTCTTCATGTAACTAACCCTCTCCTTTGGTACTATAATTTATTGCAAAGAGACCCCTCAATCAAGCAAATCACATGGCATGTTCCTCAAGTCATCTAATCAAACGGCCAAGATCAAATCTTAAAAAATCAGAAGGAAGCATAAATCGTTCGATATGTCCCATATCCAACTTATTATGGTGCTGGCTTCTGTTGGAGGTTTTAGGAGGAGACAACTTTTGTCCCCACAATTGTTTCTCATGTGACCGACCATTTCCTCTTACTTGACCTGTCTTTGCTCCCACCAAGTCTTTTTCCATTCACTTTGTGTGTATGTTTAATGTTTATATATATAACATAACCAAGCCCTTATTTTCTTACATCTTCAGAAAAAAATATTCATTGATCCTTCATCAAATATTCCAACCCTAAGAAGAAGAAAAAAAAACTATTGCCAAAAGACAAGAGTTAAAATGGCAAGAGAAGGTTTTGGACTTGAAATAACCGAGCTAAGGTTGGGTTTGCCATGTGGTGAGCCACAAAAGAATGAGAAGAAGAGGATGTTCTCCGAGATTGACGGTGGCGGGGAAGAAAATGGAGGTTCCGGTGACCAGAAAATCGAGAAGAAGAATCAAGTTGTGGGATGGCCTCCGGTGTGTTCATACCGGAAGAAGAACATGAATGAAGGTTCAAAAATGTACATGAAGGTTAGCATGGATGGAGCTCCTTACTTGCGTAAGATTGATCTTGGTTTGCATAAGGGATACTTGGAGTTAGCTTTGGCTTTGGAGAAGCTCTTTGGTTGTTGTGGAATTGGTGAGTTACATTTTCATTCTTTTTTCTTCTTCTTGTATTTCATTTTCAAGTCTTATTATTTGTGGATATGCTATAGCTATAGGGTAAACATAGTAAATAATGATATGCATGCAAAATATTTAGGGCACAAGATATATTATCAAGCAAAATATATATAACATCAAATTGTGTTTTTTTATGAATAGGATTTTTTTTTGTTGTTGAAGAGATATATCAGCAAATGTTAGTGATTTTAGTAGTTATACGCTTTCGGGATTAAACCCAAAACCTCTTTTTTTTTTTTTTTTGACAAACCCAAAACCTCTTTCTTAAAACTCCTTCAAATTGTATACTATATATATATGTAGTGTGCGGTTCTTAGAGTCCTCAAAATTCTAGCATAGATGCAAAGTTTTAAATTGAAGTCAAGTTGTATTTCTTGATATTGGGAAAAATTACTATTAAATTCAAACAACCATCATTATAGTTGCGATTATTTCGTGAACACATAAAAAAAAATTGATTGTGCTTGTCCGTTCAAATACATGGTCGCATATTGTTTAGTTTTTTAAACTTTGGTACGTAGTTTGCATAGTATTTGTATTTGCGTATATAATTCCAACCTTTTCAATATAAATAACTTTTTGTCGATATAGAAGTTTATTTGTTGATTTTTAATGATGAATATTAGCTTCTATTTAATAAGTTTGTATCTAATTCTAAAAACTATCTTAAACAAAGAGAATGTTCAAAACACAGCTATACATACAACAATTTAGAAACCTAATCAATGTGAGACGCTGATAACAACTTCAATATCCATCCTCACACTTAGGTCCTTGGATCCAATTGCCGCATTGCAATCTTTAATTAGCCCTATACCATGTTAACTGAGTTTGGATCTCGTCATAAAAACTTACTCAAAAGACGAGTGTATTCAAACACCTAAAAAATATACATCTAGAAGTCCAAGAACCTTAGCAATATATGTGACTCCATATACCTTCAGTAACCTTCAACCTTGACTTTCCAAAATAAACGTGTGCACCGTATAGGTTTAATTGGCAGCATAGTGGCTAGCTAGTTACTCTCCCTGTCTCATAATACATCTTTTAAGATTATGCATAATATTTTAGAGAAATTTGTTCGGTGTACTAATTTTTATGATAAAATAAAATTTGGAGACTAAAACACACATAGTTAAATGAATTGAGATCCAATAAATATGAGTATTGATGGAAAATAGTAAATACTAAAGTGCATCTAGTATGAATTTTTAAAAACGGGTTCTAATGGAGCCCCTTGCCATTTTAAATCAATTTTAATAAAATATTACATATATTCCTTTTTTTAATTATTATAAAATTCATTTTATTTTATTTTATTAAAAGCAGTAAGAATCCGATCCTTTTTAGCAAGTCCATTTCTTTGATATTCTAAGCGAACAAATAAAATGAAACACATGATTAATTATTTTCTTATATAAACTCGACAAACCTCAAAAACAGGATATGATGCTTTATATATGTTAGTTAAGGTATTGATCCCAGATAGATATTATAGTGCAACATAAGGATCATGAAGAATCTTTAATTTTTATAAAGGTCCTAGAAAAAGGGTAAAGTGGGAGACCAAGTAGAATGTATAACAATAATTAGACATTCTCCTCATTATGTGATGGTGGCGTGCTGCTAGTGTACGTATAAAGTTCATCACTGCCTCTTAATGACATATAATTAAGCACAAGATTTATGCTACATAAAATTTAATTAATCATAACACTTGATTATACCCTTAATAAACTTGATTATAGATTATAATCTGTTAAATGAAAAGAAGTAACTTTATTCAAAAGAAAAAAGGAAGATGGAACCAAACCCCACAAAAGGGCAAAAAGTAATAATAGGACTACTAGTATTTGAAATTAAAATAAGAAAAAATGTTAAATTGTGCTCTTAAGACACATGTTAGTATACTAAAAATAGAAATTATGAGTCCATGTGAGTTTAACTCAGTTGGTAGAGACAATAAATAATATATATAAGGGCTGAAGTTCGAACCCTAGACACCCACTCTTCTCCACGTTTAAAATGTGTGAGCTTTAACCACTAGGCTACTTGACACAAAAAAAAGTAGAAACTATGTACGGTAAATTCGGTCAATTTATTTCTTGAAAAATTAATTTTTTTTCAATAAATATTTGTTGTTTGTGAAAACCCTAATATGTGTCCTTAGCATATGATCCTTAAATTAATATTTTTGTTCACTAATTAAAATTTGTTGACAGAGGAAGCGTTGAAGGATGCAGACAATTGTGAACACGTTCCCATTTATGAGGACAAAGATGGTGACTGGATGCTGGTTGGAGATGTCCCTTGGGAGTAAGTCCTTCTGGCCCATTTCTTAGCTCATTCTATTTTACTATTATTATTAAATTTATATAATGCTTTCTATTATTACATATGGAGAAAAATATATCCTTCTGTCATTACTAAAAGAAATGTTAAATTATAGACAAAATTAGAGATAAAAATATAAAATTAAAGACCAATTTTTACATACATATTTTTTGGGATCATTTCTCTTAGACAAGACTAATCGAGTAATCGTGAAAGATACGAGTCAAGTAAACGATAAATACTTGTGAGCTAAGTCACCTATCCACTACTATAACTTTGATTTCATGCATATGGTTGAAAACATTATGTGTTAAGGAAATTTCGTTTACTTGACTAGTTACATCGATATGAATTGTACCAACAAAAAAAGGGAGTTACTTCGATAAAAAATTATGTAGGAAAGTGAAAATCAGATTCTTTTTTGGAATGCAAAATTTTATGTACACACACATTGGACCCCAAGTAACCGACATGCGTGAACCCCCTCTTTATAATATGTTGAACCCATCAATTAGGAAGGAGAAATAATCAAATGTCATGGCCTACCATGTAAAAGGCAAAGTCATTATTGTGTTAGATGGAAACATCAAAATAAAGAGGGGGAAAAAGCTTGCAATTCCTATAATGACATGTCCATGAAATATAGGAACCTTTTTTTCTCTAAAAAAAGATTAATTAAAAAGTAAATAAATTTTGGTATAAAAATAATGACAGTCTTCATACGTTCTAAATATTTGGTGTTTTAAGGTTTTTATAAGTTATAAGTGCTTGTATTAAATTAAATACCTTAATTTTTTTTTTATTGTTGATTAATTATTTTACAAATTCAAGTTTTTTATTGTAAAGAGTAATATAAATATTTCACTATCAACTAGTGTGTCATAAAAAATAAATTATATTTATTATATCTAAGTATATGGTTGAAAAATCGTGAATTATATTTTGGATTCCTAAAATTTATAGATGTATAAAACTACTATAGATTTAATTAAATTTGTGATATAAAAAAAAACAGGATGTTTATTGAATCATGCAAGAGGCTGAGGATTATGAAGAGATCAGATGCAAAGGGTTTTGGTTTGCAACCAAAAGGATCTTTAAAGAGATTCATATAGAAGGCTTGGCAAAGTGTATGTTATGCTTCTAAACAATTATTGTCGTGATGCATGTTTGAAGATCAACAATTTGAATTTATGTTGTCTTTTTAATATATTTTTAGGAATTAAGCATTCCTTTATACTATAGTTTGATATATGAAATATGAATCTAGGCTTTGATCATTCTGTTTTAATTTTTTATTTATGAAAGATATATAGGACTCATTTTTATTAAGTATTTGAATTACATGCATTGTAAGAGACGTCAATGAGTGAATTCCTTTGATTGAAGAGAAGTAGTTTTTTTTGTTGGAAAGGAATATGTATAGAAATAGTTCAAAACTTTTCACTAATAGTTTAATGTCTCAAAATTATGTTTATAATAGTGATATATATCCAATCAAAATGTCCTACTCCATCCGTTTCAAAATGAGTGTCGTTTAAGATTTTTACACACAAGTTAAGAAATGTAATAATGAAGTCAAAAGACATGACAATTTTACTAAACTAGCCTCCTTTACTATTGGTGTAATGCTTTGAAAGTAGTGTACACTTAATTAATTAGAGAGTACAATTGGAAGTAAAATAATAATCCTACATTGAAAAGTGCAAGTGACATTCATTTTGAAACAATTTTTTTTCCTAAAACGACACCCATTTTGAAACGGAGGGAGTATAGGTAAAGGTTGAATGTGATATTGGAATTAGGTACAAAGTATAGAAGCGAGGTTAGGGTAATGCTAACTTGTGTCTTTAGGGCATATGTTAAGGAACTTAAAAGTAGAATTACTTTCTTAAGTTTTGTGTTTCTATTTATTATAAATTCAAAAATTAAATTCAATGCAATATTCCAACAAAAAAAATAAAATTTGATTCATTAAGGGCACAAGTTAGCTTTTCCTTATTCTTAAATATAAGATTATCTACAAATTTTTAAATGCATTTATTAAATAAACTAGTATCCCTTATTAATACTACAAAGTATCAATGTATCTTGAAATGTGAAAAATCAACGTTAAATGTCTATACCTAAAGGGCAATTTGGTAATAATGCATTTGTGATAAATTTATTGCTCCAACAACTTTTCTTAATATCAATGATTTTTGTAAAGCAGTCCTATAAAAAATGAAGGAGGGAGTATATGTAGTTTCCCACCGTATGCTTTTAAAACAAGAGTGTTGCTAACAAGTGTCTTAAGGGCATTGTTTAAGGAACCCACAAAAAGAAAGTTTGTCTTGAAATTACAAATCAAACATATATAAAAGTCATAATTACACAATTTCGAAGGTAGAAACTACTAATTTTGGATGCTTAAACAATGCTCTAAGGGCACTTGTTAGCATTTTCCTTAAAACAATTATGTTATTTGCACGTCGTCGTATTTATAAGTTTTTTTCTTTTCATTTTCCTCTTTCTTTTCCCTGCATCTTCCCCCCACTATCTGCTTTGCCTCCGCCGGCCATTGTATCCACTATCCTTGTCTCTCTTCTCCGACACACTTTCTCTCTTTCACGACAAGTGTTCCC
>Ga0228710_1001575_pt1 | contig 34517 bp, 12 predicted proteins | sample MedpolnodulmetaG_FD_177995 | JGI IMG/M metagenome (GOLD analysis project Ga0228710, IMG submission 177995) | Root nodule microbial communities from Medicago polymorpha collected in Santa Monica, California, United States - pink nodules | ecosystem: Host-associated > Plants > Roots > Nodule... | reverse complement strand
TATTAGGTATATATATATATATATATATATATATATAGGTGATCTCATTTATATCTTACTCTACATCTACTTTTTCATCCAATATACGAGGCTTCTAACTCACACTTGACACAATTGTTGTGTAACAAATGTGAGTTAGATATCTCATATATTAGATATAAAAGTGAATGAAGAACAACATATAAAACTCATACAATCTTAAAATTTTCAATTAAAATATGGTGTCAAAATCTCTTATGTAGCTGCTCTAGGTCAAATGTGGCGATCTTTGGGCTTTCCTCACAAACAATAGTATTAAAGAGTTAATTGGCATGCTCCTTGTGACAAAAAAAAAAAGGAATATTGAACAAAATAAATGAATGACACGTAGATCTAATATTTTGAGGTTTATAGTAAAAAAATATAATATCAAATTCTTTTTATATGATTGATTTAATTAATTCTGACTTAATGTAATGGTCCTATGAGCTAATCCAACAACGATATCATATCATTAGGTCTCTTGAGTTGTAGACTCTCCACAATTCTTGATCCAACAGGACCCACCCCATCAATCATACTCTAATACACTGTTAAAACTTCCACCTCATTGTTAATTAAGGTTAATTTTCCCGGGAGTCCCTAACGAAGTGACGTCTCAATCCAAGGGTAAGAGAAGAGTGTGTGATATCACTTGTAATGTGAGTCTCTTGCAAGTGATTGGTTGTAACTCTTAAGGTGGTATGATTGGGTTAGTGAAGTGATACACAAATTGAGTGAGTTACAATCTAGTAAATATAATTTGAGAAAGTGAATATATTTGTTGAGGTATTTTACGTGGATATAGCCAATTCTATGTGGATTGTTTATTTACTTTGCCATTAAAAAAAGAAGGGAAAATTACATTGACCTTCCCTGAGGTTTCTTTAAATGACAAAGACATCCCCTCTAATTTAAAAATAGACACAAACCTCTCTTAAATTCTTTTAAAATAGATGGACACCTCCCTTCAGAACTAACTCTGTTTATTGTTCTGTTAAAAACAACTCCATTACTTTTCTATTGATAATGAGTAATAGCAATCTTCCTCTACAAAACCATTGAATATTCCTGTTATTGTTGAAAGCTTTTCAAATCCTTTTGTTTTTCATTATTTCAATTCAAGAATGAGCCCCATAAAAAACGTGGATACACTGGTGAAACAGAGGCTTGGAATCAAAGTGTTTTGGAAAAAAAAATTGATTGTAACGGATTAATAACAGCAGAAGTAGTGAATAAATAACTAAAGTATAGCAAAAATTAAACTAGCAACCATATCAAAGTGGAGTTTGTCAATCTAAATCCAAAATCGATTTTAATCGAAACGGAAAATTTGGTACGTTGTGTTTTTGTTCATGTCTTTTAACACAACCAAAATTAAAAATACGCAAACAAACACTCTGCCGTCAAAGCAGAAACACTGCGCAAATGACATAAAATTAAAAATTTCGATGACCAGCGGCTGCGGAGGCTTGAAACAAATATGCAAACAAACCCTACATTTCTGCAACCTCTTCCATCTTCATCTTACCTTCCCTCTTCCACCTCTCACCTGATGGGATAAACTAAACGGCTTGAAAGACTAAGGGAGTGAGGGGGGACAAGGAGGAGGGTGGTGGTACAGCTCGAGTAAGGGATGCAGAGAGGAGAGTTGCGGCACAGTGAGAGGTAGGAGGAGCGATGTAGTTGGCGGCTTTTCTATTTCTTTTTAACGGAAGGTGGATGACTCTAACGGCAGGGGAGGTTGTTGTCAAGTGAGAAAACAGAGGGGGTGTAAGTGACATATACACAAAGTTTAGGGGAGGTGAGTGTATTTTCTCCAAAAAAGAATTAAAGAATGTCCTTAGGACAATCGTTTGCAAGATTCTTAAAAATAAATATTATCTTTGTTGTATGGTAATGTTTCCAAAATGTAAAACGTGCTTTTGAATCAGAAAAATTAAATCTAAAGAAGTACTATTTTTTTGGTATTTATATTGTGTGAAGAATTACCATACAAAATCCTCAAAATTGTCGGGGTCAAACAATTTAGTCTCATTATCATTCAATAGGTAAGAAATATTAAGTTGATAGTTTATGTCTCTTAAACTTTAGCTCAGTTTATAAGGATGATGCATAATATATATAAGGTTTAAGGTTCAAACCCCATACACCATAAAAAAAAATTATAGGTTTTCGAAAAATTGTTTAGAGTTTTAGTTAATCACGTCTATTTTGTGATTCGAATTCATCATATATGATTCACATATAGGGTGTGTTTGGTTTGCAAAACAACAAGTATTGTACGGAACAATACAAGAAAGAACAGCACAATACAAGGGAGAACAACACAAGACAAATTTTTATGGCAATTAATAATTTTTTGTTTTATACGATTTTTGGGGGACGAAATGCTTAGACAACCTGTATGTGGGACAAAAAGTTGTGCTGTGGTTTGGTGAGGGACAAAAATATCAGGTTTTGTCCTGTCATTTGCCTCCAGTTTGTCTTGTACTTGAAACAGTTTTACAAATCAAACACTAGACAACTGGAGTTGTTTTCTCCTGTCCTTCATTTTTTAGCAAATCAAACGCACCCATAGACTACATTAATTGTTAGAATTAATTTTTTGGTGTGGTTAAACCAATAGTGTTAAAAATATTTGCTTGATTCCCTCAAACAAAACAAAAATATTTGCTCAATTAAATTAAAGATTATATTATTTCATTCAAAATAACAGTTTTAGTGGTTTTATTTGGGCAAGTTTTATTAGCTCATGTCTATTTATAATCCTAACAATTGTTAATTTGGAACAAAATAAGCCGTCAACTTCTTCTAACATTTCATTTTTATAGACATTCTCGTAGGTAAAAAAAATTGGAAGAAATTTGGTTTGGCTATAGCCACACCTAGCCATGTGCTGCATCCGCTTATGCCCGAACACCCACTTATTTATTTTAAAAAGATGAATTTTTAGTCATTAGACTATTTTAAAAAAAAATAGTTATCGACTATTTTTCTTAGAAGAATGTGTAAGAACAACTAGTTTGTGAAGAGAATTTCATATTTAAAATAATTTTAGAGAATGACTCTTGAATAGATATATAGATATTATAATCCGTCTAAATAGCAGCTTTACATATTCCCTGATATATATCATCACACACCTTTGATCCTTCAATATTATCAGAATTAGAACTATGTCACTTTTTTGACGTCACAAAAGCAACTATTTACTTTGCGCAGTACAGCATCTTTAATTTCCCGGAAGTTTTGCATCTGGTCTCTATATATGATAGATGCCAATGGCTTCCAGAGATTTACAACTTGAGCTGAAATGCAGGATTATATTATAATTGATACAGTATATTATGTGCTTATCTAATTTGCTTCACGTAGAGAAATCATAGTATATAGTTCAATGTGCTGACACACTTACTTTCTCCCAACCAATTGTTTGGATTTTGAATCTATTCTGAATATGGAGATAAACAGAGAATAAATAGTTGAAGTTGAAGAAATATTTAAATGATCATCAAAATATGTGGATCTTAACTCTTACTTTAGGTAGGAGGAAATTTGAGACATGGACTTTGTATATGTGGTGATGACGCACGATTATTTATATCACTGTGTGTGTATAGTAATTGGATCAACGTTGACAAAAGTGATTTTATATGAATTCAATTCAATTTTGTAAAATTGATTTGTTAAAATTAGTTTTGAAGTAAAATATTTTTCTATATTAAGGAAAATTTAGGTAAATTGAGTTCTTACCATAGCATGAGCATCTCATTGCTAAATAAATGTTTTTTTTCCTTCATAATTTGATTGGATCTAATTTATTTTTAGAGAAAAACTCCCATATATACACTGGTGCTTTTAGAGAAAACAATGTTTTTAGAGAAAAGCACTCTTATACACACTTCTATTATAACAAATAGAATTATGTGAGTGCCATAAATTTTAGGATTGCACTTGTGTGACATTGGTCAATTCAAGTGTGACATGTGGTAATATAATTTTTTTAAAAATAAAAATTCCTAAAAGAGAGATAGTAGGAAAATAGTGGAATTGACTTATGTGCAACAATTTGATTGGTCAATGTCAATGGCATTCTCGCCTTAATGATACACAAATGAAGTCCTAAATTTTATATAGGAAACTTTGTTTCACCAAGGAGTACATGTCAGCCAAACCAAACATGCGGAAGTAATTGTCTTGTTAATTTTTTTTTTTGAAAACTCAGTATCCGATCCAAGAATCGACTAATTCGAGGGGACCAATCCCACCGCCTACTTGTGGGGTCCCCGTTTAAAGCCAGAGCAAGTTCTGTATGGACTTAGCCCACCGAAATTGGCATTAGAGGGAATCGAACCTGAGACCTTTGGAGGAGCAAACTCCAAGATCTCAAACCAACCACTAGGCCAACCCCAAATGGGTTGATTTTCTTGTTAATTAAGCATTCACCATCTATCAACCTGTGACCTTTTTTTTTGTAAAATTGATTTGATCAAATCAACCTATGGCCTTGATTTCTTGCTTAGATTTTTCCACAGTGGGCAAGGTATAAGGCGTGTGCAATCCAACGTCACTTTGAGCTTTCCATTGACAACTAAGTTTGAAGTTGAATCCTTGGCATACTTTAATTAGAATCTGAAGTAGCCAAGAGCTTGTATTCAACAGCAAAGCATTTGCCAATCACAACTCTAGTTAGTAGATGTGCGTGTGAAGGAAAAAAAAAAGAAAAGGTAGCGCATATATTTTTATTAGTATGCCCTTTGGCCATTTCTCTAATACAACAAATTCAATTATCTTATTGACCTCCCACCAATTGAGATCAAGTTTTTCTTCTACGATATGACATAACATGCTCTTACAATTTATTATTATATACAGTGCTAAAAGAAGTGATGAAGTCATGATACATCAATTCTTTTTTTTTTAAGGAAATGATACATCAATTCTTATATTGTTGATGAAAATGACTTCACAAACTTTCTTAGAATGTGTTTAGATGAGGTCATTTATGACAAAATTTATACAGACCAATTTACAAATTTTTGAAAATTCATAGAGACCGATTTGCAATATTTGTAAAATATACGGACAAGTTTGTGTTCTGGCCACATAAGGACATGTTTACAACTCTAAATTTGTGTTCTGGCCACATTAAGACATAGCACCATAATTGTGTACACTTGATATTGTAAGGAAGATAAGTTATGTACAAAATTATAGTCCTTTGACATAAGGTAACACACCAAGACACACACACAAGAAAAAACAACAATCGAAACCATTACTCTTGCTTCCTCGTTTTCGTTATTTTGAAAATTTATTTTTATTCTGTTTTGTATTTTGTGGTACACTTTGGTGGATTAAGAAATAGTTGAATTATCTAAACATCAAAATACATATTTTGTGTGTCTATATATATATATTACTTAATTTACACATATTTTAGAAATACACACAAAAAATAAAAATAAAAGATCAGAGTTTTGCTACCTATTAGTGGTTGGATAGTTCAAATGATTTTCAATTAAAAAATAGAGTTGTGGAGTTCAAAATCCTCGGTTCAAGTTCCGACAACAAGTAAAATAGTAACATACCAACGTTTTTCATTCGAAAAGAAATTTTTGTCACCTATTGATCTTTTTTATTTTGGTCTTAGATGATGAAGTGGTAATCCACTAAAATTAAACTCACACACAACTGTGAGGTCTCGGGTTCGAACCTGGACCACGACGTTCGGCCTTGTCATCTATTGATCTTTTTTTTGGACGAAAAATAGACGATATTCATTCATTCAAATTGATGGAGTACATCGATACAATACAAATTCAAATTCGCTAAAAACAAAAAGAATGAATCTGTGAACAAACTCACAACATCCATGTTAATAGCATAAAACGGCAAAGTACCTATGCCTACAAATATGACTAATATGACTATATTCATGTCTCCGAAATACTCATGTCTCCAGATCTGCAACGTTGACGACGCCAAAGTCATTGTCATTGATCAGATCTGCACTTGCTCAAAGCTAATCTTTAAACCTGAATCAAATAAACACCGCACTAAGACGGGAAATCAAAAACACACCGCACAAAGATGAGAAATCAAAACAAACAAAGTCGTTCAGAGACGACGAAATCACAAAAACAAACGAAAGAAAACAGAAAATATGTGAAATCACTTATTCAATTAGGGTAGAAGGAAAAACAATTGAGAGGGGTGATTTTTAGGTCAAAATTAACCCTAAATCACCCCTCTGAAAAGAAGAAGAAGAAAGGGATGACGGCTAGGGTTTGAGAAGAAGAGAAGAGAGAGGAAGAAAGCGATCAGAGCACCTGTCATCTATTGATCTTATTCGGTCTAAAAGATTAATTTTACAGTTATACACACATTGTCTACTTGAAATACCTCAAAACATTGATTGAAAAAAAACAAAAAATCTCCTTAAGAAATTGTTCCACAGAAGTGACGCGCGCAAAAAGGCCCTTTTTGGGACTACAAATTCACCCTTCACTTCACTTCTTCCACACATCATTCCCGGTACTTCTTTCATTCTCTCCCTCTCTTGCTTCCTATCTAATCTAAATTAACTAGAAACTCAAAATAAAACTTTCATTCCCACTCTTTTAAAAGAAAACATAGCACTCTTTTAGCTTTCACCATAATTTGAAATTTGAAACATTCTAGTGCTTAAGACACAAAACATGACTGCAATTATGTACCACCCTGGATTGCAGTCACACCTTGAATCTCAACTCGTTGAATCAAGAACACTAAGGTTAAGACTACCTTCTCAAAAACAAGGCCCTACTCCTCAATCCAATATTGATTTAGCCTTCGAATCTTGTTTGTTTGATTCAAACATCAAAACCCATCGCCATGAAGAAAACATTAACAAAACAGAAACTTCTCAAAACAAGACCAACAACAATGGTGGTTGGAACTTCCTTGACGCTCTTTCGAATAATATAGCTCAAAACACATTAAAAAAAGAAACCACAACAGCCACCTATGTTCCTCCTCAACAGAAGCGTTCCTCTTTGGTTATGAGTCCAAAGAGCCTTGAATTGTGCACAGAGAATCTTGGTAACGAGAGTGGTACCGACATTGTTGAAAATGACATGTTGTTGTCTTCAATGGGAACAATGGAGGAGCAAAGACAACCTTGTCGTCAAGTTTTAGCAGCTACTAAGAAAGCTAAAACCCAGAATTTTCCACCACCTTTGACAACGATAAGAGGATCAGAATCTCTTCGTATTAGACCCCACCGTGAAGATGGAAGGTTAGTAATTGAAGTCACAAAAGTCCCACCGAGTACCTCATGTTTTCAAGCTAATAGAAGCCATGGCCGTCTCCGTCTCTGTATTTTTACAAATCAGACAACAAGTTTTGACCCGGAAGAAGAACAAGAAGAAGATGGTGAAGTTGATGTTGATGATTTCATAGATGAAAATGAACAAGTACACAATGAAGATGAATTTTTTGAAAATGAAATGATTGGTGGAGAAATACAAGATGGTGAAGAAGAAACAAAGGAGGATAAAGTCCAAGGTGTTTTTGTTGCATGTGAGTGTGAGTGTGAGGAGATGAAGTTGAGAATGGAAAGTAGGGTTAGAAGATGCAAAGAAGGTGGTGAAAATGAAAACAATGAAGTTGAGAATGGAAAGTAGGGTGAGAACGTGAACTTTTGGGTGGCTACTACCTCCTAAATCTATTTATATTTTCGCATCTAATTATTTTCTCTGTATTTGTCCTTTTTGTGCTTTCATCTTGTTTTGTAAAGTTTAATGAATTTCCCTTGTTTGATTTTTTTTCTCCCATAAACTATGGTCCTGGTCGGTACTCGGTAGTTATTATCGTTACTCTGTTGCTGGGAGATACACGCGCAGTGATGCTGACAGTGAAAATGAAATGATACATATATGGGTTGGATATGAATAACCATCTTATTAAAAGAGAAAAATACATACAAGAATTAAATTACTTTTTAAATGAATAAATATATTACATTGTGTTATTTCTAATTTTGAGAAAATCTGCGAATGGTAATAATAAAATAGACGGTTTAGAGAAAATAACACAAGTCTCTTTTAATTTAACCAAACTTTTGTGTTCGAATCTAACATTGGACAAGCAACAATATTAAAACTCTTAAGAAGAGTTACTGCCAATTTAGGTCCTACAAGGCTCGAGGAATTAGTTTTCCCAAATTGTACGCGGAGGATACCTTGTTTACGCCAAAAAAAATAAACAATAAATTGAAGACCAAAAATATATACTCCATCCATCCCTAATTATAAGAACTCTTTGAGAAAAAGTTTTGTCCTTAAATATAAGTTTTTACACAGATTACTAGATGCACTTATTATTATTTTTCTAAATATACTCATGATTAATACTACTAACTTGTCTTAAAATATGAAAAATCAAATGTAATACACATACAATGAAAGGACAATTTAGTAATATTCGTACACAAAATAGACATATTAATTGCACTAATAGCTTGTCTTAAGAAATGACAAAAAGATAAAGAGGGCTTATACCTAGAATGGAGGGCTATGAGGTCCAGATACTTGATACAATGCGGATATGATATGACACTGATACGTCGATACGAATTTTTTTTAAAATTCAAGATATGATATGGCCAGGATACTTTAATAAAAAAATGAAATTCAAATTAGATTAAAACTCATAATACAAACTATGGACTAAAATTCAAAAACAAAAGAATAGTCGCAAAACCATGATCAAACAGACATAGAACAACAATAAGACACGATAATGAAATTGTCTTCACATGACAATCAATAATACCAGCGCTTTCAAAACAACAAGAAGGGACAAAACATATAATGAACAACAACAAAAATATAAATATAGGTAATATTGATAATAATGAAAGTGACAATTAGTCAATTACATATATGATATATCCCAAAATGACAACACCATTACTTAATCCATTACACATATCCAAAAAATAATAGAAATATCACGTATCCCGCGCGTATCGGTTTTCTATCGCATATCCCTCGCATATCTCCGATGTAGGATAGAGCAGTGGGCGGGTTCGGGCGGGCTCGGGCCTGAACTTGCCAATATGGATGAAACTGTTCACCATATTGCAAGGCTCAATTCCGACCACAATCACACATGGTTTAGGCGGGTCTCGGTTTCAACGGTTTACACGGGTGGGTAGGATCGGTTGTGAGCCTTCTTCAAATGGGCCTGTTTGTTTTTTATTTTTAAAATTTGTCAATATTTTTGAAGTCATTTTTTAAGCCTGACTGATAGAAAAACAACTTAAAGATACATTGTAGTTACTAGTCTTGAAATGATCCAGAGATAATATATACTTAAATACACATCTTTCTAAAAAAAAGAGGAAATAAAACATGGTATTTTAAGAAAATACTACTAGTCATAATAAGAGCAACATCCATTGGCACTTTGGCAGTGCACTTGTGCGGTAGATATTTAAGTCTTAGCATCAACATACAATATAATCTCCAAAAGTATCAAACAATTGTTTTTTTTAAAATAAAATTTAATCTCCAGATACTCTTTTGATACGTATTGGGGCGTATCAGACATGTATCGGTGCAGGATATGTATCAGATACGGTACATCATGCATTTTGAAGTATTTGTGCTTCAGAAATGGACGAAAAAATTTTGTTTCTTCAAATTGGGTACTTATATCGATCTGATTCCCTATTGTATTGAAATTTCATACAAGTCATTGACTTATCGAAAAATTGATCAAGTTAATTCAGGACTAGATTCTCTACGGTCTCATATGACTGTAGGATCATGCTTCACCCAATTCTAATAGGATTAGAGATAGAATGGATGGAGATAGTACTGTGGATGGTAATAACAAAATTAACCCTAAAAATAAATTACGAATGTAATAGATTGTAAGATCTATGAATGTAGACAATCGTTTCAGTTAAGTGATAACATGTCATGTTAACAAACAAGTTAGCACACAAATTCACGGTCCATGTAAGCGCATGTGTTAAGGACCAAAATACTTTTAGAGGTTATAGTCATTTTGGTCTTGCATGTGTAAAAAGTAGTCACAATAGTCCTTCAATGTATTGAAATTTTAAAATAGTTCTTGATTACGCACTTCGTTAGTCAAAATAGTCTCTGACATTAAAATACTTCGTTAATATTGTCATATTAGTCGTTCAATATACTTACTTATTGTCATATCAATACTTATAAATACTTATTTATTGTCATTTCAGTCCCTATATGAAATGAGTTATTGTGAGTATTGGGGATTATTTTAGCGGTTGGGAATTTTGCGGGGTTGTGATAGTCCCAACCACTATTTTTAAAATGGTATCATAGCCTCTCCAATATCTATTGGATCACCTGCTATCAAGTTTCTACTATCAGATCACCCACCATTTGTTAGGAGTCCACACATTAAGTAGATAAAAATGTTCGGTGTGGTATTTAAGCCAAGGCCTCTCCCACCTAATGAACTAGGTTTCAGATATTACGATTACGATTAGGTTTATGATATTAAACCATGAGGCTCTCCCACCATTTGTTAGGAGTCTGCCATTTTGCTAACGAGTGTTTCAAATATTCTGTAAGGATTCTAAATCAAGAGATCATACTTTACAAAAGTTAAATATTACAATTTTCAATGCATTGGTTACATAAATTTTCATAAAAATTTATTATTTATAATCTTTAAAGAATGTTCGGAGACACTTGTTATTATTTCTCTTAGTGAAATAGACAAATAAATCACTATATGAGTTGCTTTTATACTTATTTTCTTTTAAATAATCACATAAACATTTTTCTAACTTGAATTAATTTTACACAAATGAAATTATCTTAAATTTTAAAAGGTTATCACTTTTCAAAGGTTTTGCGTAAAAAACAATTATACAACCATTTGACCAAAAAAAAATAAAATTATACAACCAAATAGGAACCCAAAACCCTCCAACACGAACTCTGTAAACATGGGGAAGAAGAAGAAACAGCGGCTGACAGCAGATGCAGAAACCGAACCTGAACCAAACCCAATCAATGGCAACATCGATGATTCTCACAGTAACAAGAAGCTTAAGAAGATTAAGAAGAACAAAACAAACGAGGAGATACCCACTGTCAGCATAGCTGTTCCCGCTTCCATCATTGACAACGTTCCAACTCTTGAACTCGCTACTCGGGTATCCATTTCAAAATTACTTTCATTTCCATCACAAAAACGTTAATTTTATTCGAAAATGAAAACTTGATTCATTCTGAATGTATGTATATATTGTTTTCATTTCCCTTTTCAGTTGGCTAGTCAAATCGCTCGTGCCGCGACTATTTTCCGAATCAATGAGGTTGCTAAGATGTTTTCTACATTTTCATATGTTATTACTCTTATCGTTATCATTATCATTATCATTATGTTGCTGATGTAGAGAACTGTTGTTTATTTATGTGTGTATGAATATAGGTGGTTGTGTTTGACAATAGAAGTACTACAGATAAAGGTTATACCGCACCAGATAGTTCAGATGATGAAAGTAGTTCGGTTTTTCTCGTGCGTATCCTGAAGTATCTTGAGACACCTCAGTATTTGAGGAAGGCTCTTTTTCCAATGCATAACAGCTTAAGATTTGTGGTTGGTTTAATTTTCCTGCAGCTGCATTTTCTGAAGTCGTTTATTTTGTTGACTATTTGTTTAGTATGTATTTAATGTTAGTTGTTTGTATTGGATTTTGCAGGGGATGCTGCCACCCCTTGATGCTCCACACCATTTGCGCAAACACGAATGGGGTCCGTATCGGGAAGGTAGGTCGTTGTATTCTGTTACAATTTCTAATTTCTGTAGTGGATGAAAAATGTAAAGGAATTTATGGATGAATGATTTAAACTCTATACTCATGTGGGTAGAATTTTTAGCTATATGTTATAACCCCCATCAGCTAAACATTTGCCAATGATTGGTACTGATAATTTAAAATTTTATTCTCAGGACAATGTATTTCATCTATATAGCACTGCATGAATGATTCTGCTGTCACCCTTTGTTATATTGTGATTTAGATCTAATCGATGGTGGTTTTATTATTTAAAATTAATTCATGGATACCAGTATTATTTTCATATATTTCTGTTTTTCTTGTTAGGAGAGTAATCGAAAGCCATGGAAAGGTTTGAAATATGGTCTATGCATGCCATGGAGTGTTAATGTCCTTTAATTTATTTTGAACCACACATTGCACTGTTACTAGGTTGTAGTTCGTAATTGCAAAGCACCTATCAAACTCACATGAAAATTCTACCATTAAACTACAAGGCTATAGAGACTCTATGCTAATGAACAATGTTATCGAATATCGGCCATGGCGGGAATAGGTGGCAGTTTTTGGGCTCTCCATGATACCCAATTTCGGCCGATATGGAGGGATTTTCCGCCATAATCCGATATCACGGCGCCACATGTGGTCGATATGGTGGGATTTTGGCTCTCCGCCATGGACTGCCATCCGCCATAGACAACAGTGCTAATGAATGTTGGACAGTGAGTATAGGTGAAAATTTTGAAGTAAATGAGGCATGCATGCATGAAAAAGATATGAAATCTGGAATAGATACAATTGGTTGAAAGTTGGAATCGGAATGACACACTTAATAACAAAATCATGACAGGAGTTCATCTAAGCTTATCTGTGTGTGTTAGGAGTAAGGTTGTGGTGAGAAAATCAAATCAAATGGAAGAAAGTTATTTTGACGGGAGGAAAACCTAAGAATACTATAGGAGAAACTAGTTATTGTAAAGAGTCCTTTCTCTAAATGAGTTTATGGAAACTTTGGTTATTCTTGCGTCGAGTTGTGATGATTAATTCAATAGTCGCCCCAGCTTTTGGGGTAATGCTTGGTTATTAACTTGTTGTTGTCGAGAGGATTGATGACTTTTATTGTGTTGGTTAGCTTTCTTGTTTCCACCCGGTTTAATCTTTTTCCTTTCTTAACACACCAAGTGGTGTTCATTGTGTCGGTTATTTAAGGACTTCTTATTTGAACTACTCTTTCTTTAACTCTTTTTATCTAAAAATCTTTTGAAGCAGAGACATTTTTTTTTGCATTGGCATTGCTGTTACTACACTTTTGTTATTTTCCCCGTGGTTACACTGGCCAGGTTTTGATACATTGCAATAATAACTTCTTAGGTGTCACAATAAAAGAAAGACATTCAAACTCCGGGGCAACGCTAGTTGATGTTGGCTTATTTAAGGTACGAGTATACATTTCACAGATTTCTTGGGCCTTTTTTTTTTACTTCCCTTTAAATTCTCTTTGGATTTCCTTTTCTTTCATTTCCCCTGTTTTTCCAATGACAACCTTCTCAAGGGCATCTTATTGTTTTTGTCCATATTTTTCGTTCGTCTCTGCCATGTAGTTGTTTGGATATTGGCTTCTAACAGGAAGTTCAATGAGGGTTGTATATAATGTCATCACATCATTCCTATTTCTCTTACATTTTCCTTCCCTTTTCTTCCATTTTAATTTGAAATTGCAATGTTTTTTAGTTGTTATTACATTTATAGATTATTAGAGTATGGTAGAAAAGAGAAAATGAAAGAAAACTGAAATCCTGAACTGATTTAAGAAAATAAATCTAAAGCTATGTTTACAATTGATCTCAAGTATATAGAGTGATAGAGACTATGCAACTGAATAACTATAGCTAACTGAATTAGTCTCAGTTTGTTACAGATTAGAATATTAGAATATTCTTGAACAGGTTAGGCTTCTAACTAAAGTTAGTAAACAGTAAACGAAACTATAGTAGCTGTAACTGAGACAGATGCTAGAAAGCAGAAACCACTGGGACCTTGGAGTGTGCTCCTCTCAAGGTCTCAGGTTCAAATCCTCCCAGTGTCAATTTCTATGGGCTAGTCCATATGGAACTTTGCTCTAGCTTTAAATGGGCACCCCGTTAGTGGATGGTGGGATTGGTACCCCTGGATTAGTCAATCTATGGACCGGATACCGAGTTTAAAAAAAAAGATGCTGGAAACAGAAATTCAGGATAATAAACAACAGTAGCATATTGAAAGTGGGTCATATTCAAACACTTATGACCAGTTTTTTTTTTTGGAACAAGACTTGTGACCATATTTTGTTCTAGGCTTGAGTTGCTTTCATATGATCTGATTCACTATACGACATATGCAGCATGTTGCAGTTGACCAAATACTTGAACCCGGAAGAAGAGTTACTGTGGCCATGGGCGCCAACCGCAATTTGGATTCTGGTAATCAATTGATCTTCACTTATCTTTTTTATTCTCGTGTGAGTTAACTTCAGTAGCATGCTTTTCTTTTTCGTTGGAGAAAAACGCTTCCTCTTTCTATTTGGCATTTTTTCTTTCATTTTTGTGACTCTTATTCTACAAATCCTATGATTTTGAAGTTTTCTTTTGGGTGCATTGCTAACACAATGACAATATGATTCTTGTTTGAAAGTTGCTTTTTACAATTAAAATTCATTCCTGAATTTCTCCTTGGCTATATGAATTTATGCTGATTTGCAATGCTGCACTTCATCTAGATTTACCACGCGAGGTTGTCTCATCATCCAAGCCTAGGGAAGAAGGAGCATATTGGGGATATCAAGTGCGTTATGCTCGCAATATTAGCTCAGTATTTAATGAATGTACATACAAGGTATCCTCTCACCTCCCAGACACACTTCTCTGCCTTTTAATATCCGTAGCCTATTATTCATCGACCACTGTAATCCTACTCACGAACCCTTTCTTTTGTTTACTTGTTAACGTTACAGGGTGGCTATGATTGTATAGTTGGTACCTCTGAGCATGGTCAGATTATTAAGTCATCTGAGCTTGAAATACCATCCTTCAGGTGCTCATGTTTTAACATTTGAACTGCAAAATTATTATTGTTAAATTGCTTGGGTGCTAATTTTAAGCGTTCTCTCTAGGTTGATACTTAAGTGAACAAAGTTTATTAATTCTAGAAGATGGATTTAAAAGCAGCCATTGTTTTCCTATTAATCTATTTTCTTTTCGATGCTTTGTATATTTCTAAAATGATAAATGTTCATAATTCATATGAATATTGATGCCAAACTACGGCTTGCCAAGCCCAAGAGTACACATGAGATTAGAGTTATCACGGGCCAATGGCTCAATATCATGTACTTACGTCATAATATTTTGATGAAATATCGCCTCCAGTGTGAATTTTCTGTTCTCACATGAATGGAAAGTATAGTGTTGGGTCCCACAATTGTTGTTTTTCCTACCATAATGAGCTAGCTAACAAGCAATGGAAAGCTATCTTTTCTTCCCCTTTTCCCTCCTCATTTTCTTTTTGTTCTTTTTCTAGAAAACCAAACATTATAATGCAACTGATGCCTAGGGAGTTTCCTTTTAATGTTATTTTTTTTGTAGCATCTATGTATTTTGAGCTTCACTTACTGGTTAAATTTGAAATATGAAATTCAAACAAATATATACACGTGATGATGATGCAGGTGTTTTTATTTAAATTGGTTTTATTAATTGCTTGATTTATTGAATTTGTAGACATTTATTGATTGCCTTCGGCGGATTGGCTGGTTTGGAAGAGAGTATTGAGGAAGATGATAACTTTAAGGTATTGCATCCTTCCATTATATATGTGATTATTGCAGTTCCCTTTTTGAGATTACTGCCAATCAGAGATTCCATAAATTTGACAGAATCTTTGGCTACATGCCTTTCTCTGTTGTTGTAACACATTCCTGTTTGATGCACATGCACTGGGACGCGATAATGGATGATCCACTGCCAATCCAAACCTACACTATTTAGAAGTCGAAGTGTTACACATTTCTGTGTAAGGCAAATGTTTTCAGATGAAAAAGATAACAAACATGTAGAACAAAGCTCTCAATTATTGTATTCAGTATTTAGAAGTGGAAAGCTTTGTAGGTCTACATGTCTTGGATCTTTTTCATATGAAAACACGTGTCTTTCTTAGGTTCTCATGTTACTGTTGTGTTATATGTACTAATATCATTCTAATTCAGCTTAAGAAAAAGAAAGGACCATGATGCTAAATATAAATTTTCTTGATGCAATACTAATCACCCTCTAAAAAATGCAGGGAAAATATGCGAAGGAAGTGTTCAATTTATATTTAAATACATGTCCACATCAGGGGAGTCGAACAATTCGAACAGAGGTACTGTGCCTGATCTCACCTTATTCAATTTCTTTGTTTTTTTTATTTAAATCAAATTTCAGTCATCAATTAATCCTCATATTTTTTTTCCTTAAAAAAAAAAAAAAATCAATTCTCATGTTTTTCTTTTATTATAGGAGGCTATTCTTATATCTCTTCAGTACTTCCAAGAACCAATAAGCCGGGCAATGCTGGGTTGAGTATTGTTGCAGTCTTAAAATTTATGTAGTCCAGATATTGATTCTCCGAATTATATATATGTAATAATATTCAGAAATATTTATAACTAGTTGTCGCGCCAAAGAAGCACCGATGAAACTCCAATTATATTTGTGCAGGTGATGTTAGTTAAACTTTAGTTTGTCGTGTATGTTAGTCCTTAGTCGGGGATTAACAGAAGACCAACATGGCTTAGAGAAAATAGGTTGACTACTTTTTATTTGTATTCTCAGTGTATGGACAAATACGAAAATTCCTGTCAGATTAGGGACGAAAAATGGGATTCTTATCAAATCTCTTACAAACAAGTGAGAGGAGTAGAAAAGTATAGACTTAATTGCACTATTAGTCCTCCTAGTTTATTGAATGTGCGGTTTTGGCCCCCTTAGTTTATTTTGTGCAATTTTGGCCTCCAAGTTTACCCCCTTTCTGATTTGGTAGCCTTAAGTCAATTTTGCGCTGAGTTGGCATTTTGTATGATATGTCATCCTTGTTACTATGTCACACTGATTTTTATTAAGTTAGAAATTTTTAAAAAATTAATCTGGTTTCTAGTGCCTTTGTCCCTTCATTGAATCCCTTCTCACAATCCTCCAATGCCTCGTTCATCTGCTTCCAACATAAAAATTCTCACACCACCCCTTTCAATTGTTGGCAATAAGATCAATTGGGTAAGTCCAACCAAGAGGAAACGGTGGAGCGAAGTTTTGCTTATTGATTAGGAAATGAAAAATGCATTCAATATTTCAATTTATAAGAAGGAACAGACAAAATTCGATCGTTGTGGAATTCTAAAGCAGGGGAAATAAGAACGGTATTCTCATATCGTTGTGGAATTCCAACAATCATGGAAGTCCAGGTGAGTTCATTTACCCAATGTTTTTGTGGTAATATATTTTTGAGTAAATAGGCAATTACCCCTCAAATTGTTAGTTTTGTCAATTATGCCCCTGACATTAACAAAACTTCAATTATCCCCCTGAAATTGCATAATGTTGGTCAATTTGCCCCTTCCGTCAATTTCCTCCGTTAGAATATTTTTTCAAATTTTACGTTATGTGCAAATACCCCCTTGTAATTTTGCACTTATGTGCAAAATGCCCCCTGAAATTTATAATAATCAGGCAAATTGGTCTCTGTGACAAAAAATATTCTTTTGCTCCCAATTTTTTTTATCTTTATTATCATCATCATCAAAGGCCCTTGTTTTAAAACCATATTCCAAAAGTCAAGCAAACAATATATGGTTATCCAGTTTTCAGTTAAAGTTAGTGCTACAAGAATATCACCAAGAAAATGCCAATTTAGAAACCGTAAAGAAGACAATTTTCAGCTTCAAGTAGCACAATAGAAAATAAGAATACAAGAGGATATAACCTTATTTAATTGTAATTTGATAAATATCCTCCTTTGTGTCGATTAATTAAGTTAAGGGAATGAAATGAAATCCTGGTGCAATATTGGCAAGAGTGTCAGTTCCAGTACGATTGATCCCAACATATTTGAGAGTTGAAATGAAACCACCAACAGAAGGAAGTTGTGTTGCAGTTGGAGAGTGGTGTAGGAACCGTTAGGTTACATCCATCATCATTGAAAACTTTCCATCACCATCGGTTGTTGCGTTAGATAACATGTTCCCCCCACATTGTAATTGTACTTGAGCATCTCAATTATTTACACATAACTATATGGTTACTCTGTACATAATTAATGATAAAAGTGTATTAGTAACATACACTTTCAGTGTAAAAAGTATCTTACATCCATACAAATTATTTAAAAAAGTATTTTTCATTCATATGTCTAGTTATTATTTTAGGTTTCTGCCTCAAATTGCTTACTTGATTCTTGTAACATGGTTCAAAATAAGGGCCTTTGATGATGATGATGATAATAAAGATAAAAAAATTGGGAGCAAAAGAATATTTTTTTGTCACAGAGACCAATTTGCTTGATTATTATAAATTTCAGGGGACATTTCGCACATAAGTGCAAAATTTCAAGCGGGTATTTGCACATAACGTAAAAAAAAATCAAGATTTTCTTTTGAAAAAAATATTATAACGGAGAAAATTGACGGAGGGGGCAAATTGACTAACGTTATGCAATTTCAGGGGGGTAATTGAAGTTTTGTTAATGTCATGAGGTAATTGACGAAACTTACAATCTCAGAGAGGTAATTACCTGTTTACTCAATATTTTTTAATGTAATTAAAAATACACGTGGCATAGTGTTAAAGATGACATATCATACAAAAATGAGTGCATTAAATAACTCTCACTAACAAATCATTAATTAAATAAAAGCCAAACTCTCACTACAAAACTGAGTGAGAGACTACCAAATCAGAAAGAAGGTAAACTTTTTTTTTTGAGGGGAGAAAGAAGAAAAACTTAGAGGGCTAAAATCACACAACAATTCAGGGAAGCTAAAGTCGCATAATTGAAAAATTTAGGAGGTTAAACGTGCAACTAAGGCAAAAGTATATGGTAAAGATATCATGATTAGTAAATATGAAACATAAACATATATAAAGTTTTAAACATTTTTTTAACAATAAACGAATCTTCTAATGCCTTGAGATCTTGGAGCGTGCTCCTCTCAAGGTCTCAGATTCGAATATTTTTGGAGACAATTTTGGTGGACTAGTTTTTTTTTAAAGATGGTGGACTAGTTTAATTTCTTAAAAAACACATTCCATTTTTTTTATATCTTTCAATGTCACTAATAACTAACTTTGAACATCCCTAAAAAAAAACATTGAACATTATTATTATTGTTTTAATGACTTCAAGAGATAAAAAGAGTTTTGAGGAGACATGACATATCTTTGTGTGATAACTGATAAGTGAGTTGTTGATACGGTACTATCCAATTAGATTAAAATTTATATTATTATCAAATTATATTTTTATAGCTGATTAGAGATCAGAATGATATTGGAAGAGTCTTTAAATGGGTTTCATATGTACATACCTTATTTCTATGACTCCAATGGTATACTAAAAAGAGTCATTAAATACCTCTCATTAATATATACGCTAATGTGTGTATTTAAAAAATAAATAAAATAAATTGAAGAGAGCAAAAATCACACGAATTTTCGATGATTTGATAAACTTTTATCCATTTTATTTCATATTTTAATTGTGGGACATATTAGTTGTTGCAGAGAGTGCAAATCCTTATATATGTGATAGTAACTAATATGTACCTATTTTTTTTTCTTATTTTTTTTTCTTCATTGAGAATTCTTAATAGGATGAAATCACTGATAGACATGGATGGATTCGACATCAAGCATGGTTTTAATCCAATTAGACAAATGATAGTAATCCACTGGCCAATGGTGTAACTAATAGTGGACTATGTCAAAAAAGCTTTTTCTTTAAAAAAATAACAATTGTTATTGAAAACTCACACATATAAGAGAGGGGTGTTTGAACTCTAATCAAAACATCTAACTTAATAATTTTGGTAAAAAAAATAACCATTGTCTTAATTACTTAATAACAAAAAATAATTCAAGTATAAGAAGGGTATTTAATTAGTCTAAAATGGGGGCAAAAAAGTCTTTGCAGATAAATAAACCTAATTTTGGTTGGTAGTATATATAAAATAAAAAATAGTGGATCCCTAAATACGAAGAGGGCGAAGAACGAAAGAAAGGGTTTAGTTTTGTCTCTGGACTGGAGCACGAGAGAGTCCGTACGTAAACCCGTTTTGTAAAATTAGTTTTTGGTGACGTTGTGAGCGTGAGATCAAGGAAAGGAATTAGTTAAGAGAATTTGAAATATTGGTTAAAGAAAATACGAAAACGACACCGTTACGCGCCTTATCAATGGAAGAAAAGGAACAACAACACACCAAAACACTCATTTCTGCTCTCAACTTTCTCTCTCGCGACGTTCCTCTTCCTTCTCACCTTCTCGATTCCGTTTCTTCCATCTATCGTCTCAACAACAATCTCAATGTAATGCTCCTCTTCTTCTCCTCTTGATTTCACTGTTTCTACGGTGAAGTGTTTTCTTGCGATTGTTTATTTCCATTTTTTAGTGCTTTGCTCTATCGCATGCTGAAATTCGGTTCAATTTTGATGAGACAAAGTTTCTCTCTCAGTGTAGTCTTTAAATACAGATTTTCTGTGGTCGAAGAAATCGATGATTAGCTAAGAAATTTAATGAAATTTGACTTTTATTGTTTTGTGTAAATTGAATTAATCTTGAAAGTTATGTAGGAAGATATTCTGGCATTTTATTTGTTCATTATTATAGCTTCACTCCTATGGCTTTGTCTGTTATTGTTATGTTCTTTTATTCATCAGTTGTGTGCCGATTTATGAATTACGTTGGTTAGAGTTTACAATGTTTTGAAAATAATTATACATGTTTCTGTTTTTCATGAATCCAGGGCGATGTAGGGAGTTCTGGAGATGATTTAATAACAGATCTTGAAGATGCATTATCGAAACAACGCCCGAAATGTGCATCAGGTTTCAAGTTGGAGGAAGCAATGGAAAGCCGTCATCAAAATCAGATTCGGCATCGGTTAAATGAGCTTCAAGGTCAACGATTTTAATAAAAAAGAATTACCTGTATTGCATATATTTTTGCTTGTTTCCATATCAACTAAATAAAAGCGATCTCTAAATAAGAATCTTTACAATTTTACTGAAGAACTGTATTACTTTTTCGAACCAGAATTGCCTTCAAGCAGGGGAGAGGACCTGCAGACAAAGTGCCTGCTTGAACTTTATGGACTGAAGGTAAAAATTATTATTGAATCTTTCTTCAATGCTTAGTGTACTGTGAGTCATGTCTAACCTTGATGTTTTTCTACTCTAAATCACGTGTAACTTCCTGTTGTAGTCCATCCCACATAGTGGGAAGAGGCTTGACACTGATTGTTGTCGTCTATTTTCCACAAATTGATAGCTGAAATTCCTTACAGTATGTCACTTAATTGTCCTTCACTTATTATAAGCTATGGCATTGTTAAGTGTACTTTTGGTAATAGGTTCTGTAATGTTATTAGAGTCCATACAAATTAGTTTCTGTTAACAAAGATACAAAACAGATAACTGTTGCCATTCTGTTTTCTTCAATTGCCTCTAAATATGACTTAGCTTGACTAGTATAAGTAAATGCAACACCTTTATAGCTTACTCATCATTATGAAGAGCACAGCTTAATAATTTCTGGTGGGGAAATTAGTTAATTTGAAATACAGTTTTGGTCCTTACTTTTGGCAAAACTGATCTCTTCACTTTAGAGATCACCTTTTTAATCCTTCAATTTTGTGGATTTTTGCCTCCAAAATTCCTCTAAATTGAGGGATAAAAAAATAAAATTAAAAAAGTAATATAAAGGAGTCAAATTCGTGAAATGTATAAAATAGGGAGACCAAAATAGTGAATTTGAGAAAACAGAGTTACCAAAAATTTATTTAAGCCTTAATTTTTATATTTTCTCTATTTCAACTATAACCGAGAAATGACAACAAACATGTCCTTGTTGGCAAGGACTTCTCTTCCGGCAGTTAGCAGAGTTGCAGTCAAAGGTTCGGTCTGATGTGAGTTCTGAATACTGGCTCAATGTTGAATGTGCATATCCTGACCGGAAATTGTTTGATTGGGGCATGATGAGATTACGCCGTCCATTGTATGGAGTTGGAGATCCATTTGCCATGGATGCTGATAATCAAGTGAGGAAGAGACGGGATTCTGAGGTGATTTTCTATTTTTAAACCAGAATTGCCTCCCCTCCCCACTTTTGGATTTGAACTTTGCTTTTCATAGAACATATATCATAGATTATAGTTCACATCTATAGATGCTTAGGCTTCATTGTTGCAATCAGTTTGTATCCCCTTACTGGTCAACTCCTTTAATTGATCTTAGACTTCTACATATTTTTTTTATACACTCTGGCTTGAAAAATTCAATATTATCTTACCGTAAATCTAGGATCATAAACATTGTCACAATTTGAGTGTTATTTATCAATTCTTTCTACAAATAAAGGAAAAAAAAAGGTGGCTGGTTGAAAAACACAGGCAGATAGACACATGCAAATTCATTCATACATGCATACAATTATGCAGGAACAAGGAAATGTAATTTTATACTAGTTAAGTATACACGACTTGGTGTGTAGTGGTTTAGTTTATTTTTTCCTGATACATGCATGAAGTTAATTTTTTCCTGATACATGCATGATTTTCCAATATCTGAGCATGGAATGGAATTAGTCTATACCGCCTATTTCATATAGATCCTGAAATGCAGAGACTGTCAAGATTAGAAGAGGTGGAGAAAAATAATATAGAGACTACAAAAAGAAGGTTTTTTGCAGAAATACTAAATTCTGTCCGCGAGCTCCAGTTACAAATTCAAGCTTCTCTGAAGCGGAGAAAACAGAGGAATGATGGTATCCAGGTACTCTTCCTCTATCTTTCATTTCATATTGTAAAAGATGCAATCAGGGTTTTGCCAGTGTTTGTCTTGAACTCCAACTGATCTGTTTATATACATAATAGCTAACATCAACATAGTAATTGTACACTACTCTTTGTGTCTAGACTTCTATTTTAACTCTACTCTTTTGAATAATTTATTTATTATTTATGTAATTAACTTAAATTGTAACACAACTCTGATCTATCATGAACATGTGATGAGAGACTAGTTAAAGAGAGATCTCAAAGAGGAAACGAGGTGCACATCTAACATTCATACCAAGTTGTGGTTTGGACATAATGATACTAATTAGTTAAAAAATGCTAGTGATAGTGTATGAAGAATTTTAAGGGGAAGGTGTTAGGAAATGGAAATAGAAGAGATGTAAGTGAGGGTTGTAGAAATAAATTTCAAGTGTGGTAATGATATGTCTAAGTTCTTTCATTAACATAGGTTGTATAGAGGGTGTATGGAAGAACTTTTTTGGGCTCTTTGTATGACGTAAACACTTGTGTATGTATTTGTAAGAGTCTATGGAAATATCTTATGATAATGATACGCCCATATGTTGTTTTCAGCTTATTATCATAACCCCCCCAAAATAGCATATAAAGACAGATTATTCAAAGCTTATAAAAAAACTTCCCTCATTTCTTCTTCGATTTTAGAAACATATTATATATATACGATAAGCACTCTCTTAACCAATAAGCTCTTAATTAAGTTGTCTACCCAAACATCCTTGTATATGATAATGATTAATGCTGGTACTGGTAACATTGTGAAGCTCTTCCTTCTCCCCGTGGGAATTTTTTTAATTTCCAAAATATGTTGGAGAATTTAGAAATAGACAGCGCCTCTTTCATTCCTGGACAGTTATATGTAATTTTTCATGACATTTTTTCTCTTCTTTGCTGTTTGAAAGCTAATTTGTCATTAATTGAACATGGTTTATGGATTACCATAATATTTTTTGCAGGCATGGCATGGAAGGCAAAGACAAAGGGCAACCCGGGCAGAGAAATTGAGATTTCAAGCCTTGAAGGCTGATGATCAAGAAGCTTACATGAGAATGGTGAAAGAGAGTAAGAATGAAAGATTAACTGTGCTTCTTGAAGAAACAAATAAACTACTTGTAAATTTAGGAGCAGCTGTTCAACGTCAAAAGGACTTCAAACATTCAGATGGCATTGAACCCTTGGAAGATTCCGAAGCTGATTTACCTGAGTCAGATGCTTCAAAGAATGGAATTTATAAGGAATCACCTGTTGATGATGATATAGATGCGATAGATTCTGATCACAATGATGGTGACTCTAACGATTTACTTGAAGGTCAGCGACAATACAATTCTGCCATACACTCAATTCAGGAAAAGGTAAAGCATTTGTGAATCACTATATTTCTTTATGGACAGAAATGCAATGAAGTTTGTTTCCACAATTTGTTTTCTTCTTAGATGTTTGGGATAGATTTAGGTATTTGGCTTATATTTGGTGTAATGGATATAATCTTTTTAAGTGGGGTTTCCTTTACCGATATGGTGAAGGATTGACAGTCATTCGTTATTGATACTTTTTGTTTTCTTCATTGTTTTGCTCTAATGTATACGAGGATTCCTTATCCTTCTAATTCATTGTGGTATTTTTGCTGTCTTTATGTGTTTCTTCTTTACTTCAGAAAAAGAAAGTAAAGAAGTTATTTTTTTCAATTGTTTCTAGATAAAAGTTGTAGTACATTGGAAATATAATAAACTTAATTGTCTACAGGTAACCGAGCAACCGTCTATACTTCAAGGTGGAGAATTAAGATCATATCAGATAGAGGGGCTCCAATGGATGCTTTCTTTGTTTAATAACAACTTAAATGGGATTTTGGCTGATGAAATGGGGCTTGGGAAAACAATTCAAACGATTTCTCTCATAGCACATCTTTTCGAATACAAAGGTGTGACTGGTCCGCACTTGATTGTTGCTCCAAAGGCAGTTCTGCCAAACTGGATCATTGAATTCTCAACGTGGGCTCCTAGGTATGTCTAGCCAGAAATTGTAAATTATTTCTTTCCCTGCTCTCCTTGTGGGGAGAGGGGATAGAAGTTAAAACTATATCTGTCAATTGTGCACATCATATATGCTTTCAAATCACTTGTGCCTTTTCTTTCTGATACAGCATTAAAACTATTCTTTATGATGGACGGATGGATGAGAGAAAAGCAATAAAGGAAGAATATTCAGGAGAGGGGAAATTTAATGTTATGATTACACATTATGATCTTATAATGAGAGACAAAGCGTTTCTCAAGAAAATTAAATGGATCTACTTAATTGTAGATGAAGGTCATCGGTTGAAGAATCACGAGTCTGTTCTAGCAAAAACCTTGGATAATAGGTACAATTCTACATGATGAATATTGATGATATTGATTAATAATTTTTTATAAAATAATTAATATGTTAAATTCCCCTTTAGTCTTGGTTAGATATCCTTAAGTTTATATGCAATAATGTTAAATAACCTGTGCGTACCGAACTAAAGACAAAAGGCGATGAAAGTAATGTGGGATAGCTTTCAAAACCTTGCATAGCATAGTCAAAGTATTCAAGGCTCAGCTCAATTCATTAGCTGACCGATAGGGTGGTATTACCTTTCAGATGGTTTAGCTCTTCTCTAATTTTTGGATTTTATTCGTGTGCAGCTATCACATCCAACGAAGACTTTTGTTGACTGGTACCCCAATTCAGAACAGTTTGCAGGAATTGTGGTCCCTGCTTAATTTTCTCCTTCCAAACATTTTCAACTCCGTTCAAAATTTCGAGGACTGGTTCAATGCCCCCTTTGCAGACCGAGTTGATGTCTCTCTATCAGATGAAGAACAACTATTAATCATTCGGCGTCTACATCAAGTGTGTTTCTTTCTTCTAACTTCTAAATTTCTTCCTATTTCAACATTTATTGACTTGTTTCATTCACTCTTAGGTAATCAGGCCCTTCATATTAAGAAGGAAAAAAAATGAGGTGGAAAAATTTCTTCCTGGGAAATCTCAGGTCATACTCAAATGTGATATGTCAGCCTGGCAGAAGGTTTATTATCAACAAGTTACTGACGTAGGCAGAGTTGGTTTGGACAACGGTCTGTATCGATCTTTTATTTATTTTTTGTTACCCACTTCTCCTTTTAAACTCAATCAAATGCAACTTTCCCTCAATTTTTTTTTGAATATTGGTATGCCAGATGTATTTGTTTATTGTCATCGCAATCTACTTGTTCCTTTGGTGGTTAGTTTTCAAAACCCATGAAGTTTAGTTATGTTTATTACTACAGTCTAGGACTCTTTATATAAAAGTGGTTTCAATAAATTATGTTCAAATAATTACGACTACAAATGGACTGAAATAAATACAAATCAAATCGTACTAAAATTAAATAGAAATAAGTATGATAAAATAAAATCAAGGAGAATAAAATTATATCTCTACCGATTCTCCTAGAAATATTCTTGTCAGTTGCAACTTTTTTATGAATTAGTGAACTATGCTTGTTAATTCAACATATATTTGGTTTGCAATCACTTTTTTTTTTTTTTGTATCTTGCTGTCTTCACTTTGTGCCAAAAAACTACCCATATAACATTTGTTGATTTCAAGATCCTTTTATGTTAGCCCGATACATTAGAACCTGCATTAAAAACTTTTTCCTAAATATGTATCAATTTGTAGGTACTGGAAAATCGAAAAGTCTACAGAACTTAACGATGCAACTCAGAAAGTGTTGTAACCATCCTTACCTCTTTGTGGGAGACTATGATATGTATAAATGTAAGGAGGAGATTGTCAGAGCATCAGGTAAGTTTGAACTTCTTGACCGTTTGCTCCCAAAACTTCGCAGAGCTGGTCACCGAGTCCTCCTTTTCTCACAAATGACTCGACTCATGGACACTCTCGAAGTTTATTTACGACTTCATGATTTCAAGTATCTTAGACTTGATGGCTCAACAAAAACTGAAGAAAGAGGCTCTCTACTACGGAAATTTAATGCTCCTGACTCCCCATACTTTATGTTTCTCTTAAGCACCCGGGCAGGCGGTCTTGGTTTGAACTTACAAACAGCAGATACTGTTATAATCTTCGACAGCGATTGGAACCCACAAATGGATCAACAAGCCGAGGACCGAGCACATCGTATTGGACAAAAAAAGGAAGTTCGGGTTTTCGTGTTGGTTAGTGTGGGGTCAGTTGAAGAGGTGATTTTAGAACGTGCAAAACAAAAGATGGGTATAGACGCCAAAGTCATTCAGGCAGGACTTTTCAATACAACTTCGACAGGTTTGTAGTTCTTGATACTTGCTATATCCTGGTGATATCTATCAACAGTTACTTTTTGGCTAAAGTTGGAAATAGTTTCTTTTGCAAGTAAAAACTAAAAGAGGAAGGGAGTGGGGAGGTTTATTTGATTAATTGCTTCAAATACAAAATTAACTACCTTTTTAATGTGTATGCAATTGCTAAAGTAATATATATTTGGGACGAGGGAGTATCGTGCTGAAGTATGTTAATCATTTTTACCAAGTTCTCCTCACAGAAACTATCGATTCTTTCTCTGATCAAATACTCACACACTTTACTTTCCCTCACTCTCTCTCAATTCGAACAAATCAAAGGTGGGGAAAGTTTTAAACTTTTATGCGACTCTAAATTATTCCATTGTAATGTGCGGATCCACCATGTCAGTGCTCCTTAGGTCATATTGCTAAATGATGAAAACTATTTGAACGTGTGGTGTTCTTATTTGTGCAGCCCAGGACAGAAGAGAAATGTTGGAGGTGATTATGCGTCGAGGTTCAAGCTCACTTGGGGCAGATGTGCCTAGCGAGAGAGAAATTAACCGCCTTGCTGCTCGATCAGATGAGGAATTTTGGCTGTTCGAGAAAATGGATGAAGAGAGAAGACAAAAGGAAAACTACAGATCACGTCTCATGGAAGAGCATGAATTGCCAGAATGGGTGTATGCTCCAATTAAAAAGGATGACAAAGCCAAAGATTTCAACAGTGGCGTTACTGGAAAGCGGAAAAGAAAAGATGTGATATATGCTGATACATTGAGTGAGCTACAATGGATGCAGGCTATGGAGAATGGTGGGGACATATCAAAGCTTTCAGCTAAAGGGAAAAGAAGAGAGTCAAGAGACCACCTCTCATCTGACAGCATAGCACAAGCCAGTGATAATACGGGGGCAGATGAAAGCATATTACAGTCGAGGGCAAAAATTGTCCCTACAGAAAACGACAGAACTTGGGAAGATAGTTTCCATGTCACTCCTTTCTCAAAGAGATTCAAGCCTGAAGGAACAAATTTCCAGAAACATGCACACGAGGATGTCAGTGGAAGTGGATTGGACCAGCCTGTTTTCTCCTGGAATATTCACAAAAAGAAGAGATCAAGCCATCTTGGTCAGGGTTCAGCATCTGAGAGTAGAGGGCATAATTCAAATGGAAGAGCAAACGGGAACTGATCTGAGTTTAAAGTTAGTCATGGCTGCCAGAATTTCCCACAACTATTGAACGTGAAGTTCTTGTAGTGAAAATGATGAAAAACTTGTATCATGTAACAGTTTGTTCTTCATGTATACAACATTCATAGCAACTTGAATTAATTTTAGCGAGAATATTCATTACAAATTATAAATAATTGCTTGACAGATTTAATATTTTTTTAAAATCAATTGTGATAGAAAAAAAATTCTAACAAAGTGTTTGAATTCAAGTAGTTAGTAAACTTCGGTTAAAGACAGTAGAAAAAGAGAAGTAACGTGCCAACTGCCAAGGTTATTCTCCACGAAGGGATTTCTGAAAAATATGCCAGTGCTGAAAATACAAGTGTAATGGATTTTATTGTTAATTGTCAAGAAGGGCAGATGAGTTATGGTTTTTATTGTTAATTGTCGTTGGCTTACCGTTTCCAAAAAGAAAAATATGCCAAAAACATTGTTTAATTACTGTTTCTAACACTGGAATATTTTCTTATTTAAATTTTGAACAATGTTAAAACATCCTCTCAAAAAGATGTTAAAACATGACCTTTGTATTTGCTTTATATATTAAAAGTAAATCGACAACACGATGCGGTGAACACTACAATGTCAGGTAGTTTTGCTAGGAGGGTATTGGTACCCAACAAAACTCAAAAATACCAACAAAAAAAATCAATTCATTTTTTTGTCTGTATTTTTCAATACATTTTTATTTTTATTGTAAATACAACAACAACATGAACTAAGCCTTATTCCACTATGTAGGGTCTAACTTTATTGAAAATAAATAGAATAAAATTAAACATATTCCGATCAGTTTTATCTATTAGAATAGCTCCAATACTCCTCACACCGATCATGTAAATTGACCAACATAACACTGAATCTGATGATAACTAGGTGTTACTAACTTACTACACTAATGACGAGAGACTACAGTGTTTGCAAAAGCAGATAATACAATCTCATGAAAAGAAAACAAACATTGAAGACAAGATTACGACACCTAGTCCAGAGATACCCACAATGGTTAGACCACCAAAATTAAAGTATCACCAAGATACGCATAATGATTCAATATTTTGGTGAAATGATGCATCTTGACGGTTACATATGATTCTGTGAATGAATAAACTGATACTACTGTCATAAGAGTTACTTCTGCAGTAGAACGAGAAAGCTACTAACAGCTACAATTCAATCAACTACAAGGTTCTTCATTTTGGATTCCAGTGCATCCTCCACACCACCCTCTTCATCAGATTCTTCATCACCGTCTTTTCCATCGGGGTCATTTTCATCTAATGGACCAAGCTTGTCCGGAGATTTTTCAAATATAACCATTAACTCTTTAATACCTTCATCAGAAATGACGTTTCCGTCAATATCCAGACGTTTAAAATCAACCTTCTGCAACACAGTGAGAGCCAATTGTCGAGCCGCGTCTCTGGTTATTCTGTTGCAACTTAGATCGATCTCCTTTAATTGTGAAAGGCCTTCTAAAGCCTTACTTATTTGGATGGCACCTTCATCTTTGAGTTCATTCTCAGAGAGGTTCAACTTAGCAAGAAACTGCTTGGCTGCTAGGCAGTTTGCTATAGCAGGAGCAGCATCAACTGTAATATCATTTCCACTCATCTCGAGAACTTCAAGGCGAGGAGCTGATGCCTTAAGAGCATTAGCTATTGCAATTGCTCCTTCATCTTCCAAGTTCAGGAAGCTCAGGTATATCTCTCTTAACTCTGCAAGCTTGGCAAGAGCTTTACTCAGAGAAACCCCACCCTCTACACCTAACATGTTGTCTCGCAAATCAAGCTTCCTCAAATGGGTGCAATTCCCTAAAGCATCAGATAAGGCAACACCACCTTCATTGCCTATCCTTGTGGAGGAACAACGAAAATCCTCCAAAGAAGGAGAACGCTTTACAACCTCAGCTATAGCACGTGCTCCTTCATCTCCAGTCATATTATTATGAAAATGGAGAACTTTAAGCTTCTCTGTGGAAGGAATCAACTCAGAAACTGCTTGAGCAGCTTCTTCTGAAATTCCATCATTTATAAGATAAAGCTCCTCCAAGCAGCTTTGTGATTTCAAGAGAGTTCCAAATGCTCTAACGCCTTTCTCACCTAAAGCATTGTCAGAAAGGTTTAAATACTTCAAGACACTACCTTCTAGAGCAGCCGAAAATATCCTCATGACATCTAGTGCTTCTGCTTCAGGTCTTCCAGCAATAAAATCTGACAGGTCTACTTCTTTCAACTGGTCCTTGAGGGATATGAGAATCGGCTTAGCGACTTCTGCTGCTCCTAATCCAAAACTTCTGTTGCTGAAGCATATTTTAGTGAAAAAATTACCCGGCTCCTTCAATGGACTCAAAAGTTCATGAGCCTCCTCTGCATCAATGAAAGCCCTTTGGGCTTTAGATATATCAAAAACAGATTCATGAGGGACAGCAGCATCATCAGAAATCACTGCTTCTTTGACACCGTTCTTACTAGGACCCATTTTAAGAAGTTCTAGGAGGAGCTTACTGCATTCTTTGGCATAAAGCTGGACTGCAGAACCTCCATCACCATCTGGCTCTTTCTCATAATGTAGGTTTGCGGTGGCAAAAGCCTCGTCTTCAATCCTTTTAGCATTTTCTTCAGCCCGTTTTGGGTCCAAGGTTTCATACTTCTGAGTGAAAATGGATTTCGTAGTAAGATTGTTGGTCATCTTCTCCACAAGTGTCTGTCTAGTGTTTTGACTAGGAGGCCATAACTTGATTGAGAACGGCCTGTTCTGCGAATTCAGCTCCATATTTATCAAACCTGCAAGAACGATTCATGTAAATAGTAACTATCCATGGAACATTTAAAGAGACAAAATAACAACAACAATAACAACAACAACCAAGCCTTATAGTTCGATCATAAACCATATTTGGATCGAACTTATCAACCTCTAAATCTTTCCTAATAGTTCGTCTTATAGTTTTTCTAGGTCTTCCTCTACCTTTTCTGATCTGACTCTCCTCCATCTGATTTACTCTTCATACTACAACATGTATCGGTCCACTCTCTACATGCTCAAACCACCTAAGCCTATTTTCTACTATCTTTTCTACTATAGGGCTACCCCAACTCTCTCTCTCTCTCTCTCTCTCTCTCTCTCTCTCTCTCTCTCTAATGGTGACATTCCTAGGGTGTGTTTGTTTCAGCTTTAAAAAAAATAGATTTTGGGTTAAAAGAATCTAGAGATTTTTTTTGAGATTTTTAAAAAAATCTAAAGCTATTTTCGTTTGCCTACTACCCATAAAAATCCATTTTTAAAAAAAAAAATGAGTTTTAACTTGTACATGTGTCACCTCCTTGTTGTTGAAAAAAATAGATTTTGAGAAAAGCTAATCCTAATAGCTTTTCATTTTAGGATCAAAATTGATTTTTTTTGATAAAATGGTTTTTCTAAAAATCCTAAACAAGCACTTAAAAATGAAAAAAGTGATTTTTTTGGAAAAAAAGCTTAAACAAACGGAGCCCTAATCCTATCCAATCTAGTCTTACCACTCATCTAACGCAACATCCTCATCTCCACCACACTTACTTCCAAATTTAAAGAGACAAAATAAAAATAAAAATTTGTCAAGAGACTTGTTACAGAAAAACGGTAAATATGACACCGAAGCCCTTGCCCACTTTAGATATCAAACTGAAAATGTATCTAAATTCTGAAAGCTTATAAGTCATCATGATTATAAGTCACACACTAAAAATAAGTCACACTGAAAATGTATCTGAAAAAATAAGACATTTTCGTCACTTGTTAAGTCATCGTGATTATAAGTGCAACTATGGGAGGTTAGTGTTAAGGACTTAATACACAGATAACCAAAATTAATTTACGAATTGGATATAAAAAACTGCTCTGAAAAGTAGCTCAAGAAATAGGAGCAACAACTATAAAAACCCATCAAACAAGTAATTGCAATAATAATTAACAGATATCATACTGTATAGGTTGAATTGAATGCAATAATAAAGTAGGGCCTGTTTTTATTTCTCAATCATAATCCGTTGATGTTCATTATATAATCATAGCTAAATGAAACTAAGTAAAACAAAAAGATTAAGAATTTAATGTCTGAATAATCAGCGATGGTAATAAACAGATAAAAATATGGTAAACCCAGAAATCAAAGGCATCATAGAATATGAAATTTAAACCCAAAAATTGAAACAGATCTGAGACTAAGTAAATCTACGAATATTAAATAATTATTTTGAAAGGCATTGGAGAAACCGCTGTGAAAGCGTGAACATGAAAGTAAATTGAAAAAGAAGAACCCTAGAAAATAGAAAGAGTATACCCTTTTTTTAGTTGATCTGAGAATTGGTACTGCACTTCACTCTGAAGCAGTTCGGAAAATGTGGAATTTGAAATTGAATGATGGTGGTGGAACAGTGATTAGGGAGAGAGTGGAGGGAAATCCTTAAAACGACGATAACGAAGAAGAGAATTGAAAATTGAAATTGAAATTCATATAGTACAAAATCAAATGTGACTTTTTTGGAAAGTGCAATAACGGCATACTATTGGTCATTATTTTATGATTCAAAAATGTTTCATTTACACCCAATTTTCCATAAATCTAAAACATTAATCACATGGGAAATTCAAAATTGTGATTAACATACTCCCTCCCAAATAAATATAAACAAAAAAGTAGTTAAAAAATTTATATATGTGGACTAAATTTTTGAAACATACAATTATTTTTCAACCATCATTTTTGTTTATATTATTATTTCATTCTAGATAAAATGGTAAATTTCTTGTCAAAATAGGTTGGAGTGACTCCAATATTTATGTCTTTACTTAACTTTTTTTTTTTCTTTCATTTATGTTGTTAATAATTTTAATGAATTGATCGACAATAAATCATGTATTTTGAATTTTAAGAAATTGCGGTGGGATTGTGTGTGGCCCCAATGAAATCATTGTAAAAACTGCACTGAAATTTAAAATGGCTAATTGAAACGATAATTCAAATATATTTTAAACATTCACCATTCTTTTGAAAGAGTGTATAGAGAGAGGCTATAATCAACGCCAAAGTGATTGACCATGAAAATAGATTTGACATCACATCTTTAAAAAAAAAATATAAGAAAACATTTGTTACATGAGTATCAAATGCTTAGACCATCTACGATGGGGAGTCCTTCCCCTATTTAGCACCATGTTAAATAGGCACTCCATTGTGACACCAATTAATACGGTGCTTATAAAAATGACTGCTTTTGTAAGCACCCTAAAGATGACTACTTTTGTAAGCACCCCCCTCTTTCCTATTACTCATGGGTCCCACATGTTGTATTATTTCAATATTAAAAAGTAAATTATATATTTGTTGCAAGGGTAATATTTAATTGATCAACATTAAATTTTCAACAAAAACTTTTTCTAAAACGACAAATAATTTACCCATTTGAATAGGAAAAAAAAACAAAAAAAACATACCGTGATTGGATTTAAACAAAACAACAAATAATGTACCATCATTTATTTTATATTGTTTTATCAAGTTTTAACTTTTTTTATAATCTATAATTAAATTACTTCAATATTTTAAAATTATATAATTATGAATGAATGTATAAATTATTGTTAAAATTTAATGATATAGAGATTTTGCAGGGACCTAATTAATAATTATTTTGAGGTGCTGGGTTGGAGAGATTTGGTGCTTATTAAGTATTAATTATAAGGAAAATTCTATGGTGAAGTCGTGAAAATGACTTTTCTGATGAAGTTAACACTATAACATCAAAAATGTAGTGAGTAACACCCCACTGTTTGTACAGTGGCATCAAAAGTTCAGTCCTCATAGTATCATCAATTCATCAGATTAACAAGACTACACTTAATCTAATTTTATCCTACTTTGTTTTAAGTGCAACACCCCACAAAGTGTAACACTTAAGACTATCACATAATATCATCAAATCTGTTTGCATGTTAAAGATGTCAACGATAAAATAGTACCTGTAAGTCCAAGATGTTGCAAGCATTACTAGATGAATT
>Ga0228710_1001573_pt1 | contig 34535 bp, 24 predicted proteins | sample MedpolnodulmetaG_FD_177995 | JGI IMG/M metagenome (GOLD analysis project Ga0228710, IMG submission 177995) | Root nodule microbial communities from Medicago polymorpha collected in Santa Monica, California, United States - pink nodules | ecosystem: Host-associated > Plants > Roots > Nodule... | reverse complement strand
CAGCAAGATAATTTAGTACGATGAATGCAGAAATTCGATAACAAAAGCAAACTACTTTTGCATCATTTTATAAATGTAATTTGGACCAATTTACTGCCATAATTGTTATGGAAATATTGGAAAGAAAAAAACACGATGGAATTGGAATGGAAAGGGGAAGATGAAGATGGTGGGAGAGAGAATTGGTTGGAGAAAAAAGTGAGAAAAAATCCAGTGCTAAAGGAGCATGATAAAATTGTGTTCTTCATTTAATCAAAAGGCTGATAACAACTTTCCCATGGTGAGAAAAAAGTAGCCTTTCCCAGGCTAAATGGCACCGGGAGGTAAGAAGCTAACTACTCCCGAAGGTAAAAGGTGCCAGTGGCATCACTTATAAGAAGGTCAAAGAGACCGGCAGGGGATGAGTCATGAAGAACAAGACCATCATCAGATGAGGCTCCAAGCTTCATCATGAAATCAGCGCACGGGTTCCTCTCTCTGAAAGTATGAGAAACCGTAACATTATTTTGAAGAAACAATTGTTTTATGTTATGAAGAAGGACCACATAAACATGGTACCTCTCAACGGGGCCATTAAGAAGATTGATGCAAACAAGAGAATCAAAATAACAACTAACTCCGTATAACCCAAATCCTTAGCCATGACTAGACCATGATATACGATATAAAGTTTAGCTAACATAATATCATTTGAGTTTGGAAGAAAACCAGAAAAACATGCAAGAAACAAACCTGAATTATTTTACAAAACCCCTCCAAACCCTGTTCTGAGAGGAGTACCATGGCAGCTACCGTCAACAATCAGAATAGCTCAAGAGAGATTATTGTTCCATTTGACATATCGGTTGACAGTAGTAACATGAGCAGTGGGAGAAAATTTGTTTGTTATTATACCTCAATCGAATGCTTTATGCTACAAATAAGCCGGTGAAGAGACCAAGTTTCCCAAACACATAAGGTTTCGATGGCGCCAAGACCACCAAACTCCAGCTGAAAAAGTGGTTGCCTGAGAACCCCTAACACCCTCTTTAAGCCGGTCATGCGTGTCATCGGGAGAGAAGAACTCAAAATTAGGGAAGCCTAATTGATGCCATATTCTAAGGCAAAAGCTGCAGATTGAAACACGGTGAAGAAAGGTCTCATTTTGAAGACCGCAACGAGAACAAGTAGCGGAAGGAGCTGTATTATGTGGTTTAACAAAGATAATGTAGGTACTGCATTGAGATTAAATACTTTGGTTCCCGCCTTTGGCTCAAGTTTAATTTTGCTCAAGTTTTATTTGTTTAACAAGTGACCCAATAACATGTGTTAACAAATTAAATATAAAAATATCATATTGAAAGTGGTGTATTCAACATCTTTGAAAGTTTGAAACTATTTTTAAAGTTTAAAAATTGTTTATTAACACAACTTATTTTAGTTTTTTTTTTTAATTTCTTAACAAGTGTTTTTAGAAGACATGTTAGCAAGACATAGATATAATAACTCACTTAGGTTAATCTGATGATGTTTATTTAAAACCTTGAAGTATGCTCTCTTCAAACTCTTAGTAATGATGATCACATTATATTTATTTGGCTCTAAAAGTAGAATAAAAGCTCCCAAGATTGAGACTTCAGAGTGTTAATTTTCTTTAGACTAGTTTAGTCTTACGGTGAACAAAGTTGTAATTGATTGTGAGAGACCATTACACTCTCGATAATAGTAAATGGTATTAGTTAATAGTTAGGCTTAACTACTTAAGTGCACAAAATAGCGTGATTGTTTTCTTAATTAAACATAAGGTGGGGGCTATGGAAGATTCGTTACATACTTGTAGTTGCTAAACTTCAAATATTCCAAAAATGTGTAATTTTTTTCTAGCATGCAAGCATGGCTTTCACTTTCTAATTGTCAAAAAGCAAGCAAAAGAATTGAACTAGTCTTTTGCCAACTGTTCAACAAAAAAAGTGAAAATAATGCTAATTATTTTGTTACTCAACAATGTAAATTAAATAAAAGTGAAAATATTTTAATTTTTTGTATCAAGCTGAGAAAGTGATTAAGTTTCAGTATAAATTTATTTTAAATTAAGATAAAGTTTCAAACATAAATATTGTTGTAATTGTACTTTTCATCATTATATTTTTTTTTATGAACATTGTATATTTAATTTTACAAAGTAAAAATAGTTCAAAATCGAGTTTACATACATACACTAGTCGATACACATATGTTAGCTTCACTAAAAATATGTTTGAAAGTACTACAAGACCAGTTCTTGGAGTCCAGACCAGTTCTTGGAGCCCAGAAGGTTGATAATTTCTTCTAAAAAATATATGCTGAAAGTGTTGATGAAGAACCATGGCAATCACGGCTTGCGAATCAGTTTCAATGATGAAATCACAGTAATATGACACCATATCTTAAAATATTGAATTAAGGTTCCTCTCATTTATAAAGTTCATCCATCCAGAAACACTTGTACTTCCAATGACTCTATACCTGAGTTGGTCACGAGGGGAGTTTGAGATATCATTTACATTAAGACAAGATCTAACAAACAAATAAATTGGATACAACATCTTAACCTAAAATCTTAAAACATTGACTTTATATATATTCTTACTTATAAAGTGTTCGATACTCACTTTTCATTCAATATAAGACTTCTAACTCATCTCACATTTATCACAACATAAAATACAAGAATTCGATACAAACTATTATACAAGATCCAAACCATATTGAACACATTCCTCTCCTAAGAATGAGTGCCACATTACCCCGTTCTATTAAAAAAAGAATTTAATACATTCATTAACGTGTTGTCACATTAATTAATAAATATAAAAACACTTAAATTATGATATTCATTAATTGACGTTACAACACATTATTAGATGCATATGTAAAATAATTATACAATCATAAAATATACTAATTAAACTCTTTAAAAAATAAATACTATATACCAAATGCATGAAAATGAGTAGTTGAGAAATGCAATGGGGTATCATCTCACATCACGAAATACACGTCCAATACATACATCCATAAAAAAAAATATTAAATTAGAGATTTTAATTTTTGATTCTTTCCATAACTTCAATGCATTTGAACAACATGATTTTGACCCATAGGTTCGTTGGACGAGTTGAATTAATCATCTCATGAAAATTTCAAACACCTAATTGTAAAGTGGATAATATCATGGAACTTAAAGAAGAAGAAAAAAAGTTTACTAACTACTTGCTACCACACTACTTTTGACAAATCTCCGCATGCCGGTACCACTACTCTTTGCTCCAAATCAACGTAGCAGGTACACTTTTTATTTAAAAATTGATTAATAAAATAAAATCGAGTAAATATAATGCGACACAAATGATAAATGATAGATACTAATTCATCTCTTAATCATTAAGTATAATGTTGAATTCTTAATTGATTTGGCTCGTGTAGAAAAAATACTCCCACCGTCTCTATATCTAAGCATCTATTTGACTTTATTTTTATCCCTAAATGTAAACTCTTTTTCAACTAAATGCATTTTTTTCTTAAACATACACTTAATTAATACTATTAACTTGTCTTGAAATATGAAAAATCAAATTTAATACGCATAAAAACAAATGCCAATTTGGTAATATTAACACATAAAATAGACACATTAATTACACTAACAACTTTTCTTAATAAATGTGAAAAAAGCAAAGGAGACTTACCTACATGAACGGATGGAGGATGGAGTATATCTTTAAAGAGTTTACCCTGATTATGCTAATTAATGTCTTGAAAATAACATGTTGTAGATTTTTAAAAAGTTGAGTACACAACTTTCAATTTCAACAGCATATTTAAGTATTTTCCCTCTTTAAATAGTACTATCTCTATTAAAGGGAGACTTACTTTTTTCTTTTTGGGTATATAGACAAAGAGTGATGCTAGGGATACTCTCTTTTCAACACTCTCTTTAACACCCACTCTCTTATTGGATGAAACTAGTGTATGTCCCACCACTTTAAGTGGAACCCATTTCAAATGTGTGAGACCCACCTTGATTTAAACCAATAATGAGCGAGTGTTTGAGAGAGTGTTGCTAGCACTACTTATAAACTCACATAATAAGTGGAGGCTCTGGGATTCGAACCTCAATTATGACGTTCGATCTAACAATTTTGACATTTTTACCAGTTGATTAAGACTTATGGACCATCAAATTTCTTTTTTACCCCAAAAAGAAAATCAAACCGACTAAACCATATGACTGATTATAACATATAGCCAAGTCTACGGTGTTAGGTTAGCAAAATTAAAGGGAGAGACAAAGCACCTTGATATATTAATCTTGCATTGACAAACTTGGCAACTAAGTGAATTGGTCACAAGAGCCATAATATAAATATGAGACACTTCCTCAGTTTCCAAACACAAACACAAACACAAAACCTTCTTAATTGTACTTCAGAGATTATCTAGTTAATTACATGGCTTCATTTTGTTCTAGCATGACAAGTAATTTAATGATTTGTTTTTCCCTTTTGGTTCTTGTATCAATTGGGAGTGTCAATGCTAATCTTTCGAAAGATTATTACTATAGTTCTTGTCCAAAACTCTTTGACACTGTGAAGTGTGAAGTTCAATCTGCCATATCAAAGGAGACCCGCATGGGTGCTTCTCTTCTGCGTTTGTTCTTCCACGATTGCTTTGTTAATGTACAATTTTTTTTCTTCTGATCTCTTACTTACATTCAATTACATTTTAAAATGTATATATATGTTATGTTATAATATTAAATTTTAAAAATAATACTCTCTTCAATCTTATTTATCCGAGACAATTAGATAAACAATAGTCGATATATGTGGTTTAAATTTTAAACGAGTTACATCAACTTTTGTTTACTCAAATGTATCTTATAAATATGAAAAAATAAAGTAATATAAATATAAAATGATTTCCCATTAACAGTTTGGTTTACCTACTTTTAATTTTTTTTTTAAATGCTTTCATTTCTCTCAATATAATTTATTTAACAATATTGACTTATGGTTTCTTAGCCTTGTATAGTGATGCCATGCTAGTTTAATTGGGAATTTGGGATGAATAATCTAACCTCTTTGATGCTACTTGCTTTTGCTTAAAAAACTAATGTGATCATAGGATTAGATATTGTGTACAACACTTTTTCTTTAGATACAAATTAAATTATAAAAAAAAAATGAATATTTTTAATATAACATTTACCAAATATGAGTATTATTATGAGATTGAGAGAGTATTATTTCCCATGGACTATACAATTTATTGGTAAATTTGAATTGAATAAATAAACCATTGCAGGGGTGTGATGGTTCAATTCTTCTCGATGACACATCAAGCTTCACCGGAGAGAAAACTGCCAATCCCAACAGAAATTCGGCCCGTGGATTCGAAGTGATCGACAAAATCAAATCAGCAGTGGAGAAAGTATGTCCAGGTGCAGTTTCATGCGCTGATATCCTCACCATCACTGCTAGAGACTCCGTTGAGATCGTAAGTATCCACCAAAATTGCATCATAATAATCATATTCAACAAAAACATAAAATTTGATCAACTTTTAATATTTCCCTATACATTTTAGAGAATAAAGTTATTAAAATCTCAATATAATACCTAATTGAACAATCAGTGTAAAACTGTTTTACACCGTGAGTGAATACAAATTTAAATATGCTGTATAAATTATGCTTAAATTTCCCAGCTTGGAGGCCCAACTTGGGATGTGAAACTTGGAAGAAAAGATGCTAGAACAGCTAGTAAATCAGCTGCAAACAATGGCATCCCAGCACCCACATCAAGCCTCAACCAACTCATCTCAAGGTTTAATGCTCTTGGACTTTCCACCAAGGATTTGGTCGCATTGTCTGGTATGTTACATTTATTATAATCCCAAAATACATCTATTCTATTGAATAAGTCAATTTGAAATTGGTGTATTAAATATTTTAAAAGTTTAAATTTTTATCTTTTCATTGGTTGATAGAATAAATCTTGATTTTTTAAATGATGCTTGGACTAGGGGGTCACACAATTGGACAAGCAAGGTGCACTACATTTAGAGCCCACATTTACAACGACTCCAACATAGATACTTCCTTTGCTCGCACAAGGCAATCAGGGTGCCCCAAGACATCAGGTTCTGGGGACAATAATTTGGCACCTCTTGATCTTGCAACACCAACATCCTTTGACAATCACTACTTCAAGAACCTAGTTGATAGTAAGGGACTACTCCACTCCGACCAACAACTCTTCAATGGTGGATCCACTGATTCCATAGTGCATGAATATAGCTTGAATCCAAGCTCTTTTTCCTCTGATTTCGTCACCGCCATGATCAAGATGGGAGACATTAGTCCCCTCACCGGTTCAAATGGAGAGATAAGAAAGAACTGCAGGAGTGTGAATTAATCAATTTAATATTTTGTTGGACCAAATGCATGTATCTTTTTATTTGTATTTAAGTTTGGATGGAGTATATCGTATTTTAATTAAGTTTTTGTTGTACTTTATTTTGTTGGTCTCATGTTTCAAGTATTGGTGTTTTGTACCAAAATTATTTTGATTCCAAGTGAATGTTGAAGGATAAAATTTCTTATATATTAAGGTTTGTTTTAAAGGAAGTATTGAACTTCATATAATGTTGATTTAATGTAAAGTTCATTTGACTTTCTGCTTTTTTTTCTTTTCACATTTCATCAAATTCACCGTAAACTCCATAATTAAATTAGAAGTTACCAAAGAACTGGTTTGGTTTTAATTAGGGAGCTGCCAAATACACTGCCTACATCTAACATGTGACGTGTGTGCATTTTTAGAATGTTATGATTTGCAATGGATTTAATGACAAATGAAGTTGAAGACATGCAACTAAGATTTTAATTCTCCGTACTTTTGATATATCATTTACTTTTCATAAAGCCAAGAAGCAACATCGAAAAGTGCTTTTGAAGTTTTCTTTCTTGCCTTGATAAAAATCGCAACATATCACAGAAAAATGCTCTTCTCCCAACAAAAATTGCTCGCTCGAAATCAAACATCCAAAAATACCCCCGCATTAAGTAACTCACACAGGTGTATATGTCACCGTGACTTAAGTCACGCCGCGTGACTTAAGTCACGTTCCGAACATCAGCGTGAGTTAACTCACGCTGGTTTTAAAGACTGCATGTATTGTATTTTGATTTCTGCTCTTCCCCCTGCACTTTTTGCTCGCGCCCAACATGATTTCCTTTTATACCTCCGTGTGAGTTAAGTCACGCTGCGTGACTTAACTTGCGCACATTATAAGCTTTGCGTGACTTAAGTCACGCACCACTGGCCTGTGCGCGAGTTAACTCACGCACGTTGGCCGGTGGCTAGAGCTGAAGAACAAACGTTTTTTTGGCTTTGGTTAGTTTTTCAACATTCAATCTACACGTTTTTTTTTACCTAATATACACGTTTTCTTGACCACATTAATGATGTTTATAACTTATACTACCATTCCCACCTATAAATACCCCTCCATACTTCCCTAATTCCTCACACCATATCACTTTCTCCCCCTCCTCACTCTCTCCCTCTATTTCTCTCTTTTTTTTCAATAGTCTCTTTTCTCTTTGGGGCAAAAGTGATCAAACTTCTTCGGGGTAAAATAGTGAGTAGGCGACTTGGCTAAGTGATCAACGATTGAGATAAGTTTAAATCTGCCTTTTCTTACCCCATAAACTTTTTACCGTGGATAAAAAGATTCTTCTTGGGGTATAAAAAAAACCAGATTTAAATTTAGCCCAAGGGTTGATGATGTATTTTCCCCAAGAAGGCTACTCACTATTTTACCCCAAGATGATTGGTCACTTTTTACCCTAAGAGGGAGAAAATAAGTAGATTTAGTGAATTCGAATAAATTATTGTATTGTATCAATTCTATTAATAAAATAAGATGTTGTTATATGCCTCAATTTTGTTCATTCCTTTTTATTTATATTTGCTTTTATTTTCTAATTTTGTATTTAATAAATAAATATTAATTTAGTTAATTTCTTTTTATTTATATTTGTATTTATTTAATGAATAATATCGAATCAATATTTATTTTAAATTCTTTCCTTTCTCTTAACAATATTGACTTATGGTTTCTTAGTCTGGTATAGTGATGCCATGCTAGTTTAATTGAGATGAATAATCTAACCTCTTTGATGCTACTTGCTTTTGCTTATAAAATTAATGTGATCATTGGATAGGATATTGTGTATAACTCGTTTTCTTTAGATACAAATTAAATTATAAAAAAAATATTTTTAATATAACATTTACCAAATATGACTATTATTATGAGATTGAGAGAGTATTATTTTCTATATATATGGAGTATACAATTCATTGGCAAATTTGAATTGAATAAATAAACCATTGCAGGGATGTGATGGTTCAATTCTTGTCGATGACACATCAAGCTTCACCTTAGAGAAAAATGCCAATCCCAACAGAAAGGGGAGCCATTGGAACTTAAAATCCCTACTCTACCTCCATCATCTCATCTCTCATTCCTACATAGCTTTCCCTAACTCACAAAACACAAATGGAAGATTCATCACACAAACTCTCTGACCCTAATCACAGAGAAATTGCTAAGGTCCCCTTCTATACTTTTTAGTTTTCTTATTGATCGTGAAATTTTTTCAGATGTTGTATATTGTTTGTTTCTCTTATTTTTCTTTTTAGTTGTTATTTTTATTTCTTGTTTCTTTTCTCTTTCTCTCTTCTCTTTTTTATTTTATTTTTTTAATTTTTTATCTGTTGTTACTTAGGAAACAAAGCTTGATCAAGGACTGACATCATTTATTAAGAAAGATAACTCATTTCTCACACCTTGGAGTTTTGATCCCAATGCTTCCAAGAATGAGCTTGGTTCTACATCTACCAAAGAAGGAGAGATTCTTTTTTTTCATCCAGCATCATATTTTAGTCATGATCAGGTACTTATTTTTATCAAGTTGATTTTTGGAGACTTTTAGCTTGTCATTTTCAAAATTTACAATTTATGCATATTAGGCATGAAGCAAAGCAAGCTGCGCATTATTTAGCAAAATACGCATCATCTCATCATGAGAATGTATGGATTGAAGATGCTCCCAATTGTATTGATGTTGTATTAATGTTAACCAAGATTTTAAGTTCTTTGATTGTTGTTTTCAGACTATTGATCGGAAGTGCCAGAACAACAATGCTCAAGATAAAAAGTGCAGCTCGTCTGCAAAGAAACGTCGAAACCGTAAAACTAAGTATTCTTAGCTTGAAACTTCTTTCTTATACTATATATTTGAGGTTATTTAAAGTTTGTGTTTTTATTATGAGTTTTTTGGAATTATGTGTGACAATGCATATTGTATCTCAGGAGGGATTTTACTATGCCGTCGTTGGTACCTCTGTTCACCAAGGTGCAGGACTTACGCCCTGGGATTGAAAACATCAACCTAACGCTCAAAGTAGTCAATGTGAAAAATGTATCACGTAAGGGTCTGTCGATGACAGAGTCTCTCGTAGGCGACGAAATTGGCATCATCATATTCAAAGCAGTCGGTGCTAATAAGATCAACAGAGTCAAAGAAGGATCAACAATTGCAGTGCGCAAGGCAAATATAATCATGCACAAAGGTTCAATGAGACTTAACGTTTGCAGAGCTGAAGACATCGAAGAAGCCCCGCCAGCTGCCTTCCCTGTCAAAGAAGACTGTAACTTGTCGCTCATCGAATATGAACGAATTCAAGTTCTATGTTAGTTATCGTTGCTACTACTGCACTCTTTTTCCCTTAACTAGATTTTCCTATTAAGGTTTTTAACGAGGCAGTAGCTTTAAACTTTTGGTTTTGATCTAGTCCCAAATTATCTTTATTTAAATAAATAAAGTTATTATCATTATTACTTTCTTTGTTTATTTGTGACAGCGTTAACACATAAATGGTTTCTTTCTACAATATACTAGTTTTAATAATGCATCTTAAATTAATTGAACAGTTTCAATGTTGTATTTGACAAAATAATAAATCTGACTAACATTTTGCAATTCAATAAAAAAAAACGAACGTATGAACACTTTCAATTTAATAGATATTTTTTTGATACAATACAACAAATTGTTTCAGAATATTGACAATGTGTGGAGCCAAGGTAATGTAGCATACAATTTCACCTCTGAAATTTTTTGGCCCTCTTGAAAGCCTTAATTTTTCGGCCCCCTCTTAAACAAATTTACATTAGGCCCTAGCCTCATTTTTTATGTTTTATTGAAGGGCCCTGTTGAGGGCCAACTCTTAGCCCAACTAAAATTTTGTAAAACATATTTTATAAACAAAAATCCAAATTTGAAACAACTTATTCAAAAACGCTTATCTTATACAAAATAACTTATTACAATCTCTTTTTAAAAAACAGCTTATTCAAAACAACTTATTTATGCAAAACGGCTTATTAGGATCTCTTTTTTCAAAACAACTTATTCAAAACAGCTTATTTATGCAAAACGGCTTATTAAGATCTCTTTTTTCAACACAACTTATTCAAAACAACTTATTTATGCAAAACAGCTTATTAGGATCTCTTTTTTCAACACAACTTATTCAAAACAGCTTATTAAGATATCTTTTTTCAAAACAACTTATTCAAAACAGCTTATTTATGCAAAACAGCTTATTAAGATCTCTTTTTTCAAAACAACTTATTCAAAACAGCTTATTTATGCAAAATAGCTTATTAGGATCACTTTTTTCAAAACAACTTATTCAAAACAGCTTATTCGGATCTCTTTTTTCAAAATAACTTATTCAAAACAACTTTTTAGGAACAATTTTTAAAAAACAACTTATTCAAAACAACTTATTTATGCAAAACAGCTTATCAAGATCTCTTTTTTCAAAATAACTTATTCAAAACAGCTTATTTATGAAAAACGGCTTATTAGGATCTCTTTTTTCAAAATAACTTATTCAAAGCAGCTTATTTAAGCAAAACAGCTTATTAGGGTCTCTTTTTAAAAAACGACTTATTTAAAACAGCTTATTTTGAAAAAAGAGATCCTAATAAGCTGTTTTGCATAAATAAGTTGTTTTGAATAAGTTGTTTTGAAAAAAGAGATCTTGATAAGCTATTTTGTATAAATAAGTTGTTTTGAATAAGTTATTTTGAAAAAAGAGATCTTAATAAGCTGTTTTGCATAAATAAGCTGTTTTGAATAAGTTATTTTGAAAAAAGAGATCTTGATAAGCTGTTTTGCATAAATAAGTTGTTTTGAATAAGTTGTTTTTTAAAAATAGATCCTAAAAAGTTGTTTTAACTAAGTTATTTTGAAAAAAGAGATCCGAATAAGCTGTTTTGAATAAGTTATTTTGAAAAAAGAGATCCTAATAAGCTGTTTTGCATAAATAAGCTGTTTTAAATAAGTTGTTTTGAAAAAAGAGATCTTGATAAGCTGTTTTGCATAAATAAGCTGTTTTGAATAAGTTGTTTTGAAAAAAGAGATCTTAATAAGCTGTTTTGCATAAATAAGCTTTTTTGAATAAGTTGTTTTGAAAAAAGAGATCTTAATAAGCTGTTTTGCATAAATAAGCTGTTTTGAATAAGTTGTTTTGAAAAAAGAGATCTTGATAAGCTGCTTTGCATAAATTAGCTGTTTTGAATAAGTTGTGTTGAAAAAAGAGATCCTAATAAGCTTTGATAAAAAGAGAGATATTTTCGTTTAAAAAAAATGGTTTTGGTAAAAAAATACGGTAAAAAAAATTACAGTAGCAAAATATATGGTTATGGATCTGGACATCCAACAAAAAAACCGGATTTATCAAAGTGGATGACCGACCGTTATGAATAAACCGGTTAATATCCATATGTAAATATCCGGTTATTTAAATATGGTTTTGGATTTGGATGTGGTTTTATCCATGCAACCGGATATTTTGCTCACCCCTACTGTTTGAGACCCCAGGTTCCTTCCCTTTAGTAAGCATGCCTTGCCTCTAATCCCACACTTATATGTGTTTGAATCTAAGGCTTGTTTCATGTTCAAAGCTCGTAAGGTATTTTACTAGCAGTTTTAATTTTGATTAGCATATTCCCCTCACATACTCCATAAGTCCTATGAGGTTCAAATTGAACTCTTATGTTGTGCCGTCCTTTTTTTTTTTGAACAAATGTTGGGACTACCCTTTAGAACAAGACTCGTCCTAGTTTTTAATGAACAAATGTTGTGCCATCCTAGTAATTCCAATAAGGTTCAATTAAGTATATGAACAAATGTGGTTCTTTGTTTATATACTTAATCAATATAAAATAGATTATGAGTATATGTTTCGTGAATATATTAATCGATTTACTTTGAGTCGAAACTACAGCCTCCAATACTTTTTATTAATCATTTTTCCAAATTGTGAAACCAAAATACTACAATTTGTCATCTTTATGTCACTTTATTGTACTCTTTTTAGTTGTACCAATTTCTGAAAAAACAGTTAAAAGTTTGTACTCTTTTTAGTTGTAACATTTTCTGAAAAACAGTTAAAAGTACTTTTGATTAATAAGATCGAAACAAATTCAATTTTGAGAAACATACATTTTAGAAATATATCTGAACATAAAATTACATTACATTAAATTAAGTTTGATAAGTAATCTCTCTCAAAAAAAAGAAGGAAGTTTATTAATAAGTATGTTTGCAAACTTAAATCAAAACACACACTACATTCACTAAAATTAATTAAAATAGTATTCATAATATTCACATATACACTCCCTCTCCCCAATTTTGTTTAGCGGAGATATTAAGAGACGAAGACAAAATCAAAAATCAAACGTGATAAAGTGGTCCTAGAGAAACTAATTCAACATTTCTAACAACTAATTCATTAACATATTTGTCATTAAAAAAAAAAAACTAGAGAAACAAATGGAATAGAGTTAAACTTCAAAGTTGACAATTATCTAATTCCTGTGACGCCAGAATTGCAATCAGCTCTTTTCTTGGTGAAGGATACCAGCTGGATCATAGATTCATAGATGTTGAAAAGAAGAAAACTTCCAGGATACCTATAAAATCATACAAGAACATAATGGCCATATATTTGATCCAGTGCCCCCACTATTATTTTTTTGGCTTAATTGCAGTTTTAGCCCCTTAACTTTTCCAAAGTTGCGATTTTGGCCCCCTAAGAAAAAAACTACAAAACAGCCCCCTAAGTTTTGCAACTGTAGCAGTTTTGGCCCCCAAGGCTGATATTGACTCGGTCTACGCTGACGTGGCACCCTAAGTGAGGTGCCACGTGTTATTTTTTTTATTTTTTTTTGCCTTGAGGGGCCAAAACTGCTACAGTTGCAAAACTTATGGGGCTGTTTTGTAGTTTTTTTTCTTAGGGGGCCAAAATCGCAACTTTGGGAAAGTTAGGGGTCTAAAACTGCAATTAAGCCAATTTTTTTAATTGCTTGGGATATGCCCATAACCTAGAAAGTGATCCTCCTTCTGAATCACTGTCGCTGTCTGAGGAATAATATTTCATGGGTAAAGAACCATTCAGAAGATATTCCACAACCTGAAATTAGGAAACCGTTATGGTCAGTAACAGATATTCTAATGGGAAATGCTAAAGAGTAAAAGAAAATTCTGTTGTAAAAGAGCAAAAGAAAATCAAGACATGATCTACGGAATAAAAGTAAGTTTAAATTTAACGAAAGAAACTAGTCCCTCCCAACATGAGAAACAACTAAAAGTCTATAACCCATGTTTAGTGTTGAGCATCTCTTCAAATAGGATTGTCTCCAGTAGGAGGAGTGGTGAGTTCACCTAAAAAGTAGGTTTTATTCTTCAAATAACTGTATAAATGAACTCCATATTCCCAAGTATGAACTGAACAAATTTTGGGAAGAAGAGAACTAGAGTTTTTGCCAATGGAAACTGTGGACAATTTCTAAAAAACTAAGTTCAAAACATACTTCGCAATACAACTTGTTCTCATGTAAATCTGTTATAAATATAATCGAAGAGAACAAAGTTCATACTATATACTTTTACATGAAGTAGAATTCAGACTGCAGCTAATAAAGTACTGCATTATAGACACAGCTTAAAGATTTACAAGTGATGATAATGCTAGAGATTCAACCCCTCTCCTAGACATTATACTACACTCCCCCCATTCCAAGTGCTTGCACCTTCCAAAGTAGAAAAAGCTACGATAATATAAAATGGCTAAATACAATACAAAATATACCTGGAATGATGTTACAGCCTCGATATCGTGAATTTCAGATATCATTCCTCCAGGTATGTTTGGGCATCTTGAGTTGTTTAACCAAACTATAGTTTTGCAGAGTTCACAGTATCCTCGATTGATTGTTAATTTCCTGGATAGTGCTCCTACACAAAAACAGACCAAATGTGATGAGAAGAGAAAATATGAATATGCAAGTATGCACACATGTTCTCCATCTGCGTGAAAGGAAGAGTAACTTCTTTCTGCATTAATAGCATTAAAGTTGAACTGACAACTCAAATGAAATTCAACATTTCTGGCAGTTTTTGAAGGTGTCGTTTGGATCCTTATCCAGAATAAACTTTTATGTCCGATCCCCATGTGCAATAATAAAATTTAAAAATATAATAAATTCCCGACTCATTGAAACATTGGTTTTGAACAGAAAACCATGTTAAACCTCATTCTTGACCCCTGAGAAATCAACATTTGGCAGGCTTACTAGTGTATGCTCCTTTAACAGCTTCTTTCCAGTCAGTGATCGTTCTAGTATCCTGGGCTTTCTGTAAAAGCTTATCGTTCCTGTCTTCATCCGGCCCCATAGGGGGTTGTTTAGCAGCATCACCATACAGTACTGCATACTGCGACTTCCACAAACAGTTATCATTTGCAGCCATATTCCATGACCTAAATGCAATGTTGAGTCAGGCCATCAGATCAATATCGATAGTTCTATCTAACAATATTCATGACAAATTTAATGTACTAGCCAATTCAAGGGGGAAAATGTATGATTAGCACCCACACAGTTTTGCGTGGTCAAGAACACATACATACGTAGGTCAAAATGATTAGTTGATGAAACATAAATAATTTGCATAAAAAGGGACTGAATTACCTATTGACATTCCCCGCAGAGACCAAAGATCGCATATCTAGTAAACTGAAAATTTGTACAAGAATATCTTGTGGTAGTAGCAATGAACCTGAAATACATAAAAAAGATACTTCTTAAACATGACTTGTTGTCCTTCTTAAGTAAAATAACACAAATCAAATTTCTTAACTAAAATCTGACCTTTCTCTACCTGGTGAGCTTTAGAGCGTCTTTTATGAGCAATCATTGCCTGCTTAAATTCTGTTACAGCCATATTCTTTTTTTGTTTCGGCAGTGCTGCTTCTACACTCTGAAAGAGTAAATGGACTGCTGAAACAGCACTCTGAGTCTCCATTCTAGAATTAGAGGGAATCAACAAAAATAATTAGACAAAGGGATCCTCGAAGACTGCACTTAGATGCTAAATTAAGGCTTGTTTAAATTGACTTTTTGAGTTTATCTACTATGGATACAGTTTATAACATGTCCATAAGTTGTTTCAGCTTATTCCAGAAAACAACATATAACTTATATGAAAACAGTGACTTTATTTTATCTTTTGTTATAAAAATAACCTATACATAATAAGCATTTATATGATAAACGATTATGCTATAAGTTCTTAATTAAGTTGTTTATCCTAAGAAAAATACATAAATCACATTTTATGGTTTTATCTATAGCTTGAAGAAAACATAATAATTTGGATTAACGAAAGAATTGAGGAAGAACGTACTGTGGGAGGAGACGAAAGGCGGAGAGAGTATCTTGGAAGATTATGGTTTGCAAATTTTTGGGGGATTGATGAAAAGCTTCTCTAAGAATAAAGCTTAATTCTTTGCAGGCAATTGGGTATCTGTAGCTTATAGGAAGAGAGTCTGTTAGGGAAAGTTTTTGGTATCTCTCTAATTTATAAAGTTTTTGATCTCTAAGAATAATTGTTGACATTATTCTAAATTGGATTGGTGCAGAGGTAGATGGCGATCATTGAGAGAGAAGGTTGATCTGATTATGGATTTGTATCGGTTGAATTATTTGATGCATATGCATTTTTTTCTTGACCACAGACCCAAATAAAAATATTTGGGCAAAAATATAAATAAAATAAAGTTAAATAAAATGATGTTAATTGATGTGATTAAATTAGTAGCCGGTTGTCCTATGAACTTAAGCTCCATGAGCACACATTACATAATATATGCAGGGGTGGAGGTTCGAACCCCATATACTCCACTTAATCTCTTTAAAATGAGAATTTCTAAGCTACTTGATTAAAATAAATAAATAGTTATCGGTTCATAAGTCACATCTCTCATTTGAAGAAAAAAAATCTTGAAATTACAAGGTTGATCGTTGTGACTGAGGATTTGAATCGTTGTCTTTCCAAGTTGTGTGTCTAAGTTTCAGGTAGCACTTGGGTGATATTGTGGTTGATGACATCGATGATATTGGACAAACACAGTGTCTCAAGAGGCTTTCTTTATTCTCTTTCACAAGGTTTTTTTGTTTTTTTTTACACTTGTGACATTGTGGTTGACTAATGTCACAAATGTCACCAACCACAATGTCACCCAAGTGCTACCTGAAACTTAGACACACAGCTTGGAAAGACAACGATTCAAATCCTCAGTCATGGGTTGCATACCTCCAATGATTTTAGACCTACCATTCAAAGACGACCTCGTAATCCAAGTACTTCATTCGGTCTCTATTATAAGATAAAATTTATTTTTTAGATTCATTCAATAAATAATTTATCTAGTCTCTAATATAAATTAAATACATCATTGAATAAACGTAAAAGTAAATCTTATCTTATAATAAAGACCGACGTAGTATATATTAGTTGTATCGAATTGTGTTTTTTTTAAAAGTTGTATCGAATTGTGTTGACAACAACAAATTTGATTATTCATTTTAATTTCTTGCAACAAAAATGTTTAAATTCAAAAATTGTAAAATACTCATACGTAGAAATTATGATTACAGTACAAATTATTTCTTATGCAGACTTCCGCATCCTTTCAGAATTTTTCATGATTATCAGTTTTAGGGGAGTCTTTGGCAAAACAAACTTAAAAGATTTTAAAAGACTTTATAGGAATGTATAGACCATTGACTTGGCTGTCCCGTGAAAGACGATTCACGTAGATAATTGAACCAAACTCTATAGTGCTGCTACGACATAATCAATTCTTAATATTTAATGTTTGAGAATGTGATTCATATCTAATCCATATACCTATGATAAAGGGTTTACATAAACTCAAGACTCTCCCAAACATGGTGCATGATGAGGTTACACATTCCTTGGGATTAATAAATCTATTCACATTGAATTTCTTCAAAAATCTATCATGCTTTGAGTTTAACATCTCTACTGAATGACTAATGCCTTAAAATATACATCCTTTGGATAAACATTGATGTCTCCGTATTAATATTGGCTTCCACAATCTAAAAGAAATAACTGAGCTGCTCCTCTTTCTTCCTTGAACCTCCTTCTCCATACAAATCATTCCATTCCTTCAACCTGGTCATTATTGATCCTTCAGCAGCAAAACTTGCAGTCACCTGTATTTACACATGCATCAATCAATTTCTATGCATAAAAATAATTATTCAGCTGGAAGAAGACAAGGCATTCGTTCTTACAAATGGGCGACATTGTTAAACAATTAAGCTTAAAATCCTCAACATAATAATGTATAATTTGATCATTAAAATTTCTTACAAAAAAAAAAAGAGGGCTGAACAAGTGTCCTTCATATCAGATAGCAATGGATTGAGACAGGATATGAATATGATGGCTTACTTATCCTATCTCTCTTATTTTGACCATCAAACAGGCCTTAAGTGTATTCCTAGAGAAGTACAAGATAAGAAATAAATCATGGTGCAATATTCATTGATAAATGGAAGGTAGGGTTAATTGAAAGTTGAAACTCCTGGAATAACTTATGAAAGTTGATGCTCATAACTGCTAACTTTTGTTACCAAATGCCAGATATCTATTCCCGAGTCACCTTTAAGAAATAAGAATTCCTCAATAGTAATGAAGTTTGTCTTTAATATTTTACCAGGCAGTACAAGGCAAGGCACCCAAATCACGTACTAATGCCTTGTATGGATAAAAAACTTAATTAAATGCTTATAGCATAAGCGCTCATCAAATAAGTACTTAAGTAGAAGTTATTTCTATAACAAAAGATAAGATAAAGTCAATCTATTTTCATATAAGCTATCTTGAAGAGCTTATGGAAATAGGCTAAAAACAGCTTATGGGCATGTCATAAGTAGTGTTTCTATAAGTTCTCGCAAACGGTCTCACAATTGCTCATGCCAGTAGATAAACTCAAATAAACCAATAGAAACAAGCCCTAACTCTACAGCAATTGAAGTGAACAGGTTATAGTTCAACGCACCTTATTCTTTGCCTGTCTCATGTCTTCCATGTTTAAAGGCCTGAGGGCAATCACTTGATCTTCTTTATCTTCTTCGGTAGCAATGGAAGCGCCTTCTGAGATTTCAGCTTCTGTCATCTTTTTCTTCTTTTTCTAAAATAAATGGTAATTACTTAGCTTTGCAGAAAATGACCATTTTAACAATCACATTATTAGAAATAATAAAGTAACTACCATTTCTTTTTCCTTCTCCTGTTGTATTAGCTCCTTAAGGGGGCGATATGTTGCAGTCATGCACAAGTTCTGTTTACAGAAATTAATGTCAATAGATTATCACCACCAACAAGTAGGGAACTAGAAATAGAGAATGACCAATAAAATTAACCTTAAGATCACTTCCACTATATCCTTCGGTCATAGTTGAAAGCTCTTTGAAGTTCATATTTTCAGATGTTTCCTTGGCTAGAATAGTTTTCAAGATTGTTTCCCTGTTTTCAGCAGACGGAAGACCAACCATGATCCTGCTCAAAATTGCCATGAACACAAATGTCAATCACAGATCTCAAAAACAACAGTCTGCATCATATCATGAAATCAAACTGTGTAACAATAGGCCTAAGAGATGCTTCATTCAGTGCTCAAAATTAAGTAGCTGTTATTCTTGCACGGTTTCTTTTATAGGCAAATGTTAGTAAATTGGTGGATAATGTTAGTTTCCAGGATTTGGACCCTAAAACTTCTGGTCAGTTTCTAGAGATGTTATACTTGTACAGTTAACTGCACAAGGTTTATTTATGTAAAGCTAGACTCAATCTAGTGAACAATTTAATCATATTTTCAAAGGTTAAATTGTAGACCTTTTACTTCAGCAAAATTTAACCAAATCTATGTTTATCAAAAACTTCTTTGTTTCTTATGAGAACCTAACCAATCACTAAATATCATGAAAATAATGAATGTCCTTGTTCAAGTGATCGCAATTGAGCAGCAGCAACATATGATCATGATTCAGGACAAATGTGTGGTTCTACCTGCGCTGAAACCGTCTGATAATTGCTTCATCAAGGTCAAATGGCATGTTGGTTGCAGCAAGAACGGTAATTTTCTCATCAGGTTTTGACAATAGTCCATCCCAACGGGACATGAATTCATTTTTGACCCTTCTCATTGAGTTGTGCTCACGAGTGCTAGACCGTTGCCCAAGCATGCTATCAACTTCATCAATGAAAATAATAGTTGGGGCAACCTTCGCCGCAAGCGAAAATAGAGCTCGGACGTTCTTTTCAGATTGTCCTTGCCACATTGAAGTGATGGTGGATGGAGAGACATTGATGAAACTTGCTCCAGCTTCATTTGCAATTGCCTTGGCAAGCATTGTCTTTCCTGTACCAGGAGGTCCAAAAAGCAATACACCTTTACATGGCTTCAGAACCCCATCGCCTTTGAATAGATCTGGTCTTCTAAGGGGAAGCATAACCGCTTCATGAAGTGATTCTTTAACATCATCCAAAGCACCGATATCTGAAAAAGTCACCTTTATCTCGTTTGCAGGGATAAGCTCTTGTCTTATGCATTCCTCAAAGGCATTGTCAGGACTCTGAAAGCATGCATAAATTAGCAGCAATGCAAAACAAACGGAAACAAGTTAAACATAAAGGCTGAGCTTATATATCATGAACTGCATATTTTTTGTAGCATAAAAAAATATTATATATATTTGGTTATATAATTAGAAACTGATCATACATCTGATTTTGTAGAAGCTTTAATATCACTGTCTTTCTTTGACTCTTTTGGTTTTTCTTTTTTGCTATCATCCTGACAATAAAGAAAACAAAAAAAAAAAATAGTTTTCTCAATTAGTTAAGTAAGTACTCAACTATCCCGCTTTTTCTACTTGGATTATTCATCTAATGAATCATTATGTGCTGGCTGAAAAATGGCTGACAAACCCTTTTTGATTCTTTTTTAGTCTTCTTGTTATCCTTCTCGCTACTTTCACCCTCCTGGAACAGACTCAGTACATGGCGCAAACTGCATATGTCCATATGTCCAATCTTAGTAACCAGAAAAACTTTTCTCTTATTGAATTGCATAAACAGTCATTCTGAAGACCTTTACCTCTTGGCTGATATAATTAGGATTCCATTTCGGTACTTTGGATTTTTGGCATCCTTCAAGTGATGAAAAATTGCAGATGCCACAACCTCTTCGGTCTGATTACTGAGTATTGTCATGTCATTATGGTCAATTGTATCCAAGTCATCACAATAAACGTCATTTGCTGCAAGCACTTCAGCAATGTGGGTGGTGTAATCTTTCAAGTGAGTCTTTTTCATGGCCTTTTTTAGTTGGCTTTTCCAGATTTTGAGACGAGTCTCATCTTGAGGTGGTGTGATCTCGATGTTGTAAGGGAATAACATAGTGAGTTTTTCATTGACTTTGGTACAGTTATATTTTAAGTCATAAGGCCGGGAACCGAGTATCAACACTGATCCTGAAAGTTTATTTAATAGCTTTTGGAACAATCTGTACATCCTTGGTGATCCAAGGAAGACCTTCTCAACATTCTTGATGTATAAAATAACAGAACCAGCATCTGATATAGAAACCAAGACCTGTAAAAATTGTGATAGATTTTCTTGTTAAAACTGTACTTGTGACAAATATATCCTAACAACATAGGATTAGTTATATTTGATATATTGCAAATTTGAGATTTCAGAAGCTTTCAGTGATATATAATCACCTTGTAGAGTGAATGTAGGAAAAGCTTTTCATCAAAAAAGTAGCAGCTTGTGGACTTTGAAGGAGCTGAAAACAAAAGCTAAAGTAGTAAGCATGTTGTTGTGAAAGGCCAGTCCTCATTATAATATCACGCACAAGAAGATCATCTTAAGAACTTGAATGTTAGTATACAGGATCTGTTCAATACAAATATAAAATTGCTAAGAGAATCTTACTGACAGGATCTAGTTACACTATTCAAGTTCAAAGCATTAAGTAATAAATTAAATTACATATCAAAAGTATTATGTTATCAACAAGCATACAAAGTACACAACAGAATTAACCAAAATGATAAAATCAGTCAATGGGAATGTTGAGTAGGCCTAACAACTTGCATTAGAAGGTAACTTAAAGTTCTAAACATAAATATAATGTATATATATTGTTAAATCATTCATTATTTTGAAGTCATGAACGAATAAACTCGATAACAAGTAATTACGAAAACAAGAAATATCATGTTCAGAAACTTTAAGTGCTACTTCCTTTAGTACCTCTAATCGCGCCTTTTGAAGGGAGGATTGACAGGGAAACAAATAAAGCAGACACAAACTCCCGAGTTGCCTCAAAGATGGACCTTTTAAAATACTACTATAAGAAAAAAGTTAGAAAAATTTCACTATGGGCCAAAAATTATTGAATTTTAGCATGTTCTTTGCAATAATAATTATGAAATTAGGTGATCTAACAATTGTGCACTTCAGTGTAGGAAAGTGAAGAATGACACCAAGAAAAAACAGTTCACCACATTAAATGATCAGTATCATCTCTAATTCAGTTGATAAATTCTAAATATACATTCAGGGAACAATAAAGTCAGAAAAAATATGTTAATATGGAGTAAAAAGAGAAGTATCTTCAGTTATTAATGCAAAGCTGAAATGTGGAACAGACAAAACTTACTGGTTCTTTTCTAGAACATCCGTATTTTCCCTGCATCTGTCGAAGCGAAAACATGAAAGGTATGATAACATATATAACACAAATCAAAGCAAATAAAGTGATAGGATGTAGATAACTACCTTCAAAGAAAAGTGAGCAATATCTAGAGACAGCAACTTCGATTCAAAGCAATGTGCTAAAGCTCCGGCAAGCTTATGATGATAATGTTCTTCAAAAATTAAAATATCATTAAAGCTAGTTATATGATTTGAAAACCAAAATAATTTTCGCATGAGAAGACAAGATTTGGACGAAATATACCTGCATGTCCAGAAAGCAAAATAGCCTGTCTTACTGATGAAAGGTTCCTGGTGTGCTTGGATAAGTCATGTTGTCTTAAATGAAAATATCCAGCACTTGTCAACAAAATTTTGTTTTTTTCACTGTCATTTCAATCATCATATTGAAACATAAGATGGGGGGTTAAATTTAATCAGGGAGAAGAAGAAGGTTATTCTTGGCAAATGCATGAATTGGGAAAATAGTTATTTGCATCAAATTCCTCTAAGGCTAAACCAATTCCACATGTGATAGGACTTGAGAATCAAATATATCTCAACGCTAAAAGATTGTCCATAGTTCATGAAACTAGTCAACTACAATACTAGAAACTCAATATAACACCAAGCATGCCGACTAAGGGCCTGTTTGGATAAACAGCTTATTTGCAGCATATAACACAAACACTTATCATGATAAGCACTTATGTATAAGCTTGCATAAACTATATTTATAGCAAAAGATAAAACGTTAAATTGTTTTTGTATATGCTATATAAGTTGTTTTTAATAAACTATATTGGAGAACTTATGAAAATTGTCATAAGCTGTTTTTCATAAATTCTCCCAAAGAGTCTCTCAAAACTTATGCTAGTAGGTATGCTATAAGTGATTGGATCATATAAAACAACAAATATAGCAAAAAGCTTATCATATTTCGTGCGCATTTAGATGAACTTAATGACAATTTTGAGTTTCTCTTATGATATAAAAGGGGTATTCGAGATAACTTGTGAAAATAACTTATAGCACACTGAAACGCAAAGTTTCAGCTTATTTCAATGAGATTTTCACAATCAAAAACAGCATACAACTTTAGTAATAAAATAACACAACAAATTTAAAGTGTAATTATTCAAAGATTCATTGATATTACATTACAATACCTTAAGTAATAAGGAAAGTCATCAAATGTGACTTTACTCTCCTTTCCATCAAGGACTAGTTTCTTGAGTCCCTTCACAATTTGATTCTCAGAAATATGATTAGACTCATCAGAATCACATCCAAAACCAAACCATATTCCAAGTCCTACAATCAACCCAATCACAGCACTAAATATTGACAACAAAACATTTTTCTCACCAACCCATGTTCCTACTCCTACACCTAATCCAATCCCAACACCTAATGCTGCTAACAACAAAACATGCTTCTGTTCCATCATCACAACGTTTTCCTCTTATATTCAAGAAAACCCCAATTTGTTGAACGATGAAAAGATTGATCCTTTTATACACTGGTGATCGGTTCTTGCAAAAGGGTATCAGGATTATTGAATTGGTAGAAAGGTGATGAAGGTTTCATAGAGTTTGCAGGAAACAGAGACGAAGACCAAAAAACTTTGGTACGATGATGGAGACTTCCCGGGAACAAAATCAACACTATTTTGTTATAAAGTTTGTTTATTTATTATTAAATACTCTCTTGTCCCTCTTTTATTAAGATGTTCAAATTTAAATCAATTCAAAATAAAACTATAAATCTATCTAAAAAAAAACTAAAATTGCACAAAAACTAAAAAAATATTGAATGTGTTTTGATGTTCTTTACTTCTTTTATAAAAATTGAAAGGATTGGATTAGATTATAGATTGATTTTTTATTTTTTTTTTGAGAAAATGGATTGATTTTTTATTTTAAATTGAAGCAAACCGAATACATATATTTTATTTATTTATTATTAATATGTTTTATTGTATCAATCTATTATTAACTGGTTTTAAATTTTTTAATTCTTCTAATTCTTTTCATTTAATATATCTTTCCATTATTTCATATGTTTCAACGATAATCAATTATTGTCATGTACTCATGTCTTAATATTAATTTTTAGTAGTATACCATATGTTATATTTTTCGAAATTTATTATTATTGCGTTTTTATGATATTAATATTAACTAAAAATATTATAAATTATAATTTAGATATCCAAAAATTGATTTAAATTAAATTGCATTAATTTAGATAAGACTTATCGATTTTTTTCTTAATCATCGAAAAATAGACTAAACCACATTATTTTATCTTTGATCGAATGAATTTTCTCTCAAAACCAATCTAAACTGCACCGTAAACACTTATACTCTTTCAAAAATATAACTTTTTATTTTTGTCTAACAAATTTTTTTAAATAAATTAAACTCCTAATGCAAAGTTAATTTAATTGAAAAAATTAAGGTGAACACTACGGTTCAAGACTCCTACTTTTAGAATTTTAGATATATCTCTATCAAACAATCATTCATGTCAACCTTTAAAAAAAAAATCATTCATGTCAAATTTTTATATTGATTTATATTAAAATAAATTCAAATTTTACATGAATTTTTCTTATGAGATATCAATATCCTTAAAATTTAAATCACTTAAGAATTTACCAAAAATTAAACATGATTGTGAAAACCGATGATGGGAGTATTATTTTTTTTTGGGTTACAAAATAGGAGTATTAATTTAATCCCAGATATATTAATTTATTTAAAGTGAAAATCAATGATGGTGTATTAAATTATCCTCAGATATATTAACATATTTTTTTTGGTGAACTTACCCACCCCTTTACTATCTTACTTGTGAAAAACCAATGACGGTGAATTAACTTATTCAACAGAACATTTACCATTTTTTTTTTTTGAGGAAAAAACATTTACCATGTTAATTAGCCACATCTTTTTTTTTATTTTTTTTTTTTTTTTTTTAAATTAATTCAATCACTAATTTTAATAAAAATTATAAATTTAATAAGTTAACTTCCAAAAGGCTATATTTATTTTATTTATATTAATTAGATCACTAATTTTAATAAAAATTATTATATCTACCATTCCTCGTAAAATACTCCAAAAAAAATCTAATACATATTGTTACATTTAGAAATTAGAATTAATAATTCATGTCATCCATTACCTTCAAGCTAGTTAGTTAAATTGCGTGGTCCTCGTGAGCTTAACTCAGTTGGTAGGGACAATGCATAATATATGCAAGGTTCGGGGTTCAAACTCCGACCACCCAAAAAAAAAAAGTTAGTTAAACTGCATGAGTGTATCATCAGAGCTTCATTTCTTAACTAAACTGAGACCTCGTGTATTTTCATAACTGATAAATGTTATTGTTTACTTGATGTATGTTTGGTTGTGCATTGATAAAATTTGATTTTGAGTAAATTGATTCTGTAAAATTGATTATGGCTAAAAATGGGTCGAAGTTCTAGTAAAAAAAAGTGGGTCAAAGGTAAAGTAATTTTTGTTTGGACATATGTATATGTAAAAGTGAGTTGAACAATAAATTTGAGTGTTAAATCAATTCTTGAATTAAAAACTCCAATTTCTAATTTTGAATGCAAAATCAATTATATTCGGAATCAATTTTACACATCTAAACTCAGTTTTGGCTATTTTAGGAGTGAAACCAAACAAACTTATGAGTTGCGTTTAACATATAAAGTGCACCACTAAAGCCCTTTACACATGGTCATAGTTGCGCACTTGTGCTAGTCTTTGTGCAAACTTAAAGCCACTCTTCTTTATTCAAAGTTTGGGCACATTCATTCAACATAACTTTTTTTGAGCAATCCATGTTATACTTGATGTTATAATTTTCTAGAAAAGCAAACATGAAAAGATTTCTTGTATTATTCGAGTTAATTTTCCCATTTTTGTGTAGACAAACTTTTGCAAATTTTTAATACTTCAATCTCCTTGCAGCATTTTCCCATTATCCATCCAATGCAAGAAGATTCACTTAAATAATGGAACCATAAAATCAGTTTAAAAAAATTAATGTCTAAGCATGTGATTCAGAAATATTAATCATATCTAAAAGGTTTACCATTTACTCCTACTTTCTGAGTTCAATATCTCTGCTTAATGATTAAATCCTTGGTTAAAATGAATATTGACATGTCCATATTAGAACTATTTTTCTACAATCTAAATGAAATAACTGAGCTGCTCCTCTTTCTTACTTGAACCTCCTTCTCCATACAAATTATTCCACTGCTCCAGCATTTTCATATTTGATCCTTCTGTAGCATAACTTGCAGCCACCTGTATTTACACATGCATCTATTAGATTAATTTAATGCATATCTTGAAACTTAGGTATTATTATATTAAGTATATTCCTACAAAGTCTTGAGGTAAGAAATATAAGTGCTTATGTATAAGCTATTTCAGTTGCAAAAGATAAGATAAAGTCAAGCTGTTTTCATGTAAGCTATAATATGTCTTGGAGAGCTTATAGAAAAAAGTTGAAACAACTTACGGGCATGTCATAAGTTGTGTCTATAAGTTCTTCCAAACAATGTTACAAGTGCTTATGCTAGTCGATAAGCTCAAATTAGCTAATATAAACAAGCCCTAACTTTACAGCAAATGACATGAATAGTGTTTAAGTCAAAAATACCTTTTCCTTTGCCTGTCTCATGTCTTCCATGTTTAGAGGCCTGAGGGCAATCACTTGATCATTTTTTTCTTCATCTCCAGCATTGGAAACATCTTCTGATTTTTCAACTTCTGCCTCCTTTTTCTTCTTTTTCTGAAATAAGTGGTGGTTATTACTTAGCTTTACAGCACATGAACACTATACATTTGATGGAGATCATTTTAACAATCACATTATTATATGTAATGGTTTAGTATCTACCATTTCTTTTTCCTTCTCCTGTTGCATTAGCTCCTTAATCGGGCGATAGGCTGCAGTGGTGCACAAGTTCTGTTCACAGAAATTAATGTCAAGAGATCATATTATCACGACAAACCAGAAGTAGGGAATATGAAAAAGAGAATGACCAACAAACTGAACCTTAAGGTCGCTTCCACTATATCCTTCTGTCATAGTTGAAAGCTCTTTGAAGTCTATATCTTCGTGTTTTTCCTTAGCTAGAAGAGTTTTCAAGATCGTTTCCCTGTTCTCAGCAGACGGAAGACCAACCATTATCCTGCTCAAAATTGCCATGAACAGAAATGTCATCCACAGATTTCAAAAACGAGAGTCTGCATCATACCGTGAAATCAAACCATGCAATCATACGCCTGCAAGATGCTTCAAAATTAAGGAGTTGCTATTATTGCATGGAGGCAAATGTTAGTATGTTAATAAATTAGATTTCAAGATTGAACCATGGCATGGACATTCTGGTGAGTTTCTAGAGTTATTATTGCAGTACAGTTAACAACACAAGATTTATTTATCTAAAGGTAGATTCAATATAGTGAACAATCTAATCATACTTTTATAGGTTAAATTTTAGACCTTCCTACAAAATTTAACCAAATCTATGTTTATCAGAAACATTTTTTATTATGAGAACCTAACTAATCACTAAAAATGATGAAGATAATGAATGGTTGTCCTTGTTCAAATGTTGCAGTTGAGCAGAAGCAACATATGATCATGGTTCATAAGAAATGTGTGGTTCTATTCTACCTGCGCTGGAACCGTCTTATAATTGCTTCATCAAGGTCAAATGGCATGTTGGTTGCAGCAAGAACAATAACTTTCTCAACAGGTTTTGACAATAGTCCATCCCAGTGGGACATGAATTCATTTTTAATCCTTCTCATTGTCTTGTCATCATTGTTAGACCGCTTCCCAAGCAAGCTATCGACTTCATCAATGAAAATGATAGTTGGGGAAACCTTTGCTGCAAGTGAAAACAAAGCTCGGATGTTCTTTTCACCTACTCCAAACCAACATGAAGAGATTGTGGACGAAGAGACATTGATGAAACTTGCTCCAGCTTCATTTGCAATTGCCTTTGCAAGCATTGTTTTTCCCGTACCAGGAGGTCCAAAAAGTAATACACCTTTACATGGCTTCAGAACCCCATCCCCTTTGAATATATCTGGTCTTCTGAGGGGAAGCATAACTGCTTCTTGAAGTGATTCTTTAACACCATCCAATGCACCAATATCTGAAAAAGTCACCCCTATCTCTTTTGCAGAGATAAGCTCTCGTCTTATGTTCTTCTCAAAGGCATTGTCAGGAGGAACTTCCTGCAAGCATGCATAAATAAGCCGCAATGCAAAACAAACAGAAATGAGTTAAACATAAAAAGATGAAATTATATATTTGACAAACCTTCTTTGATTCTTTTTTAGTCTTCTTATTATCATTGTCGCTACTTTCACCCTTCTGGGATTCTTTTATAGTCTTCTTATTATCATTGTCGCTACTTTCACCCTTCTGGAACACGTTCAATACATGGCACAAACTGCATATGTCCAATATTAGTAACCAAAAAAACTTTTCTTTAATTAATTGCATAAACAACCATTGCCAAGACTTTACCTCTCGGCTGATATAACTAGTTTTCCGTTTCGGTACTCTGGATTTTTGTTATCCATCAATTGATAAAAAACTGCAGATGCGGCAATCTCTTTGATGTGATTACTTAGGAGCATAGTGTCAGAATGACTGATAGTATTCAAGTCATCACAACCAATGTCATTCTCTGCAAGCACTTGAGAAATGTGTTTCAACTGAGTCTTTGTCATGGCCTCTTCTAGTTGGACTTTCCAAATTTTGAGATGAGATTCATCTTGAGGCGGTTTGATTTCAATGTTGCAAGGGAATAACATAGTGATTTCTTTATCAACTTCTCCACATTTATCTTCGGAAGCATAAATCCGGGAACCAAGTATCAACACTGACCCTGAAAGTTTATTTAATAGTTCATGGAACAAATTGTACATCCTAGGATATTGACGAAAGTCATTCTCAACATCCTTGATGTATAAGATAACAGAATCAGTTTCCGATATAGAAACCAAGACCTGAAAAAAATTACAATTGTGTTGCTTGTTAAAATTGAAATTGAACAATGTTACCGAAATTTCATCAACTATAATGTTTTCTTTGATTCAAAACAAATTTAAGCTTTGAAAAGCTTTCAGTGATATAATCACCTTGTAGAGTGAATCTAGGAGACGCTTTTCATCAAAACAGACACGGCTTGTGCACGTCATAGGAGCTGAAAACAAAAAACAAAAGCAGTAAGCATATTATTGTGGAAGGTTGTTGAAATATCATGCACTAGCATCGATAAAATAAAGCATCACGTCCCTAGTCTAGAAAATTTAATGGACTTTGCACAAGAAGATCATGTTAAAAGAAAGGAAGAAAAAAAAATAGAGGCATTCTAAGTAATGAGAATAATTACTAAAAAGAAAGAAAACAATTTTGCTTCAAGTATGGCTTGCATCTGATGGATCATATTGGCTAGTAGAATTCATATTAGATGCAGTACAGGCATTCTTATGACGCTTTGGAGGATTATTGGAATTTTTCAAATGAACTACTTTCTCTTTGTAGAGTAGCACTTAGATAAAGGCCAAAACTCCAAGATATCAATCAATACAAATAATTTAAGAAACAATAGAGATGTAATAATGATCTTTCAGAATGCAATCACTATGATCACTAACCGAGGTATTAAAACTGAATACCATTACCTAAACTCAAAGCCACAGATACATTGTCAAATCATTCATTATTTTGAAGTCATTTACGATTAAACTCCAAAAGGAGTACTTATAAAACAAAAATCATGTTCAGAATCTTCCTTTAGTACCTCTAATTATGCCTTTTGAAGAGAGGATTGACCGGGAACCAAATAAACCAGACGCAGACGCGCACTGCAAAGTAACATCAAATATGAACCTTTTTAAATACTAATGTATAACAAGTTAGAAAAATTTCACTATGAGCCAACAATTATTAAATGTTAGTAGGTTCTTTCCAAAAGTAATTGTGAAAAAAAAAATCACATTAATGGTTAGTATCATCTCTAGCTAATTCAATCAACAAATTCAAATTATACATTCAAGGAACAATAAAGTCAGAAAAATATGTTAATATGGAGTAAAAAGAGAAGTATCTTCAGTTCATAATGTGGAGCGGAAACTAAATGTGTAGCAGACGAAACTTACTGGACATCCGTATTTGAGTTGCATCTGTACAAGGAAAACATGAAAGTTATGATTACATATATAACACAAAAACCAGAGAAAGTAAAGTAAAAAAGATGTTAAAAACTACCTTCCAAACGAAGTTATAAATATCTAGAATCAGTAGCTTCGATTCAAAGTAATGTGCTAAAGCTTTGGCAAGATTTTCCTGATAAAATTCTTCAAAAACTGAAATATCACTAGTGTTAGTTGTATGATTTGAAAACCAAAATAATGTTTGCATGTGAAGACTGAACTTGTACATAACAATATACCTGCAGGTCCAGAAAGCAAAATAGCTCGGCTTACTGGCGAAAGGTTCTTCGTGTGCTTAGATAACTGATGTTGTCTCAAATGAACATATCCAGCACTTGTCAACAAAATTTTGACTTTTTCCCTGTAATTTCAATCATCATATGAAATATAAGACGGGGGTTAATCAGGGAGAAGACAGTTGTTCTTGTCATATGTATGAATCAGGAAAATAGTTATTCACATCAGATTCCTCCAAGGCTAGATCAATTCCACATGTGACAAAACTTGATAATCAAAAATATCACTATGCTAAAAGATTATCCATAGTTCATGAAACTACAATGTTTTTAAGCATGGGGACTAATCGTAGTATATAGTGATTGGATATTGTATAAAACAATAAATCTAACAAAAAGCTGATAATATTTTGCGCGCATTTAGATTAACCTATTCACAACTTATTGCGGTTCTCTTATGATATAACAAGTATTTTAGGTAACTTACGAAAATAGTTTATAGTTATAACACACCGAAACGCACTGTTACGGTTTATCGGTTTATTTCAATGAGCTTTTCACAACCCAAGACAACATAATGCAACATAGGCAAAAAAATTTGCACATGTGGATATCTGCGGATAAAATCCGCCACGGGCACGGAGCGGATACCTTAACGGATATCCAAGGATAAAATAAACGGATTTTTTAACTACCCGCTAACTAATGGATACGGATGCGGATTTAATGGTATCCACACCCGCGGATATCCATACCCGCTATTAAACCGCGTAAATTGATAGGGTACGGATATGGATTACCCGCTAAACGGATATCTGCACGGATATGGATAGGGTACGGATTTCATATTTATCTAATGGAGCGGACACGGATATCACACTATCCGCATCCATGATATCCATTTACATCCCTAATGCAACATAACCATAATACACCACGTTTAAATAATAAGACCAGAAATATGTGTAATTCAAATATTCAAAACACAATAAAAAAGGTAAAAAAGTTTGCTAGAAAATAACCTAACACTTTACAATACCTTAAGTAATAAGGAAACTTATTAAACGTAACATCATAATCCTTCCCATTAGTGACTAGTTTCATGAGCCCCTTCACAATCTGATCCTCATGAAGCTGATTAGACTGATTATAATGTTTAACACCAGCATATATTCCCACCCCCAGATTCAACCCTGCCCAAACAGCAAATGATGACAACAAAACTTGCTTTTCTTCCATCAAAACCCTAAAAGGAACTACAAAACAAAACCCTTAAAAACCAAAAAGTTTGCACCTTTAACACACTACCAATCGATTCTAGCAAAAGGGTATCAATATTTTTGAAGTTTATAGAAAGTAGATGAATGTTTTATAGAGGCATGAAACGTAGAGAGAAAGAAAGAACCATGCACAACAATAGACGGTAACAAAAAAAGTAGACTGTTATGACCAAACCCTCGTTTTGGTTCCTCCTATATAGGTAACGAATCGTTTGTTTCTATTGCATTATATAAGAATAAGAAAAAAATTCTCTCCAAATATATTAACCAACATGCATGTATTTATTTATGGGTCATGTTAACTCCCTTGGGGCATATATGTTAAGCATTAATGTCATTCCATTAGTGGTAAGAATTTATTAGAAAAAAATTAATATTAAACGTTTTGAACAATAAATTAACACAATTTTCAATACAAAATTTCTATTAATAGAATTCTTAACATATGCCCTAAGGGCACAAGTTAACATTTTCCTTTATTTTATTTATGATTTTTTTATCTTTCAAGAAAAAAAAATCAATTTATGATTTTTTTATACCACAAAAAATATCTATTTACACCTAAGTCTTTTTAAAACTTAATCTATACTATATATCTATTTTATTTATTTATTTTTTTAAGTAGCCTAGTGGCTAGAGCTCACACAATTAAATTGTGGAGAAGTGGAGTGTCCGGGGTTTGAACCCCAGCTCCTACATATAATATGCAATATCCCTACCAACTGAGCTAAGCTCAGGGGGATATATCTATTCTATTCTATATTATGTATAAAGAAAACAATCTCTTTTAATTCTTTTGGATTGACTTTTTCTCTTTTAGAAAAAATGTCATCAATTTTCAATACAAATAACACATGTAACAAATAGATAAGAAATAAATTTAAATATTAAAATAAAAGTGTAACAAACACAAATGTTTAGTTTTATTCTTTATCTTTTAAAAAGTGTAACAAACTAAACGAGTGTATATATACTTACTTTTTCATTATCTCAATTATACCCTTAAACAACAACTCTTTCTAGAAAAGAGGTAAAAATTGTGTTTTTTTTTTTTGAAGAAATATAGAGGTAAAGATTGTTGTTGGTGTCATTAAAAAAAATAAGAATTTAGATAATATTTTTTTTATATTGTTAATTTCATTGAAATAGACAATCATGATTGGTTGAATTTGTTATAATTTGAAAGCAAAAAACATTTATATTTTTACTTTTAATCAAAATTAAAATTTTATAAAAAAATACCGTTCATAATTTTAACAAATAGATAAGAAATAAATTTAAATATTAAAATAAAAGTGTAACAAACACAAATGTTCAGTTTTTTTCTTTATCTTTTAAAAAGTGTAACAAACTAAACGAGTGTATATATACTTACTTTTTCATTATCTCAATTATACCCTTAAACAACAACTCTTTCTATAAAAGAGGTAAAGATTGTGTTTTTTTTTTTGAAGAAATATAGAGGTAAAGATTGTTGTTGGTGTCATTAAAAAAAATAAGAATTTAGATAAAAAAAAATTATATTGTCAATTTCATTAAAATAGACAATCATGATTGGTTGAATTTGTTATAATTTGAAAGCAAAAAACATTTATATTTTTACTTTTAATCAAAATTAAAATTTTATAAAAAAATACCGTTCATAATTTTCAAACGTTAGCACAATAAAAAGAGCATAAAGACGAGCACCTAACTATCCGTCTTTTCGTTAGTCATAATAAAAAACTTTTGTAAAAAAAATCATACTAATAAAAAACTATATATCGTCGTTCATATAGATTTTTAATTTTCTTAAATGGATGTATACCGTAAGTAGTTAGTTATTAATTTAGCTTTTTCTCATTTGTTTAAATTTAAATCCGGATCTCCAACATTCTAAATCATCCATATATGTGATCGAGTTTGATGAAAGATTAAAGATCGAATAAGAAGTTATTCCGTTAATAATAGTAGTATATGGCATATGTAAGTGAATTTCCTATGCATTGTAAATAGCATTAGAGTGAAATACTAAAGACAAAAAAAAAAATCCAAGTTAATTGATAAGTGTTAAAAAGGAGTTAAATAGACTATATATTTCAGGCATTTTGATTACTTGGTTTGCAAGTTATCATGCGAAAAGCTCACAAATACTGAAGAATCATTCAATTCTGCTTTTTACATCTAATGCCAACTCTTTGTAGGAAAATACACGCCTGGACACTCTAGAAGCAAGAAAACATGAAGAAATGCAAAGGACAACTCACCACGGCGAGCTCAAGGCCAAAAATAGGCAGAGAAGCACAAGTGCTCGCCCCCAACTCGCCATGGCGAGTTATCAAAGGAACAAAATAGGCAGAAGTACATGTTTACTCGCCATGGCGAGTGACATTACTCGGGAGGCGAGTAAGTTTACTCGCCATGGCGAGTGAAGTTACTCGGGAGGCGAGTAAGGCGGTCTAACCCTCAGAGCTGACGTGGCACAAACCCACTGGTGAAGAAACCACTACTCGCCATG